>Ga0208468_1000011_pt1 | contig 94309 bp, 87 predicted proteins | sample DeeseametaMP0960_FD_184198 | JGI IMG/M metagenome (GOLD analysis project Ga0208468, IMG submission 184198) | Marine microbial communities from the Deep Indian Ocean - MP0960 (SPAdes) | ecosystem: Environmental > Aquatic > Marine > Oceanic | place: East of Madagascar, South Indian Ocean... | reverse complement strand
ATACACACTGTATCTCACCCGCCTGCAATTGCTCGCGCAACTCGGCCAGGTGTCGCGCTCCCGCCATACGGCCCTCACCACCCGACAGCACCAGCCCGCCACGCAAATCATAGCGAGCCTCAAAACGGGAAAAGCCGTCATGCAAAAACAGATAGCGCTGATCACCTGCTCGCTGCAAGCGGGACGCTAATGATTTGTCATACAGGCGCAGGGCAGAAGTGAGGCGCGCCGCGTTGGCATGGAAGTATGCACTGCGACTGGGCACCCGATCTGACAGCAGCTTAGCGATGCGCCGCGCCATATAGTGAATTTGCTCAACATCCAGCCAGTAGTGGGCATCAACATCGCCGGGCTGGTCATCCGGATACAGAGCAACCGCATGGTCAAAGCGGCGGATGGGCTTGCTTAGGTAGTGCTCCAACGCGGGCCCAAACCACAGCACCATATCCGCTTTAGCCAAACGGCCGAGGTCAGAGCTGCGCAACTGAAAATCGTGAGGTGACGTCGCGGCAGACTGCAGCAACGCAACCTCGGCGGCATCGCCGGCAATGTCGGCCACCAACAACTGCAGCGGCTTAACGGTAGTAATCAGTTGCAAGGACGACGCGTAAGCCGGTACAGAAATACAGCAAAAACACAGCAATATCAGCCAGCAGCGGCGCATGATCGACAGTAACCTCAACGTCAGGTGGTGTAACAGAAAGAAAATTGAAATATTATAACATTATTATTTCTACTAGGTGCTGACCAATGCCTACCGAGGCACCCGAGCAACATCACAACCATCAACATTGCATTGATGAAGCCCTGCAGCGTGCGCGCCAGATATGTGCCGCCCGCGGTGCACGACTCACGCCGATTCGCGAGCATGTTCTCAGCCTGATCTGGGAGAGCCACAAACCGGTGGGCGCCTATAGCTTGCTGGAGTCGCTTGATGCGCAAAGCGAGCGTCGCAGCACACCCCCCACCGTCTATCGCGCCTTGGATTTTTTACTGGAGCAGGGGCTGGTTCACCGCATTGCGTCGCTCAACGCCTTTGTCGGCTGCGCGGACCCAAGCCATCGACACTCCGGGCACTTCCTCATTTGCCGGCACTGCAATACCGCCATTGAACTCGACGCCGAGGCGATCGATAGCGCCATCCGCCACGCCGCCGAGGGGCGCGGCTTCCACGCAGAAGAGCAGTGCGTAGAGGTTGTCGGCAGCTGCCAGCGCTGCCAGGAGCAACCCGAGAGTGCGTGACGGCCAACTTCTGCAGCTTGAAAAGGTGTCACTTAGCCTCCGCCAGCAAACCCTGCTGTCAGAGATCGACCTGAACCTGGCGAGGCGAGAAATCATGACAATTATCGGCCCGAATGGCGCCGGTAAAAGCACCCTGCTGCGTATCGCCCTGGGCCTGCAGCGCCCCGATAGTGGCACCGTGACGCGCGCCCCAGGCCTGCGCATTGGCTATATGCCGCAGCGCCTGAGCATCAATCCACTGATGCCGATCAGCGTTAGTCGCTTTTTACGCATGTCGCAGCAGCGGCGCTGCAGCATCAAGCAGGCGCTGTCCCGCACGGGCATTGCCCACCTGGCTGACCGGCCACTCCACGATATCTCCGGCGGTGAAACTCAGCGGGTGCTACTTAGCCGCGCACTGCTCGCCGAGCCCGAGCTATTGGTACTCGACGAGCCGGCTCAAGGGGTGGACATCACCGGCCAAACCGAACTCTACGAGTTGATTGGCGAGCTGCGAGATCAGCTGGGCTGCGCAGTGTTGATGGTTTCTCACGACCTTCACTGGGTAATGGCCCAGACCGACACCGTTATTTGCCTCAATCAGCACGTTTGCTGCCACGGACACCCAGAGACGGTTAGCAATGATCCGGCTTATTTATCACTTTTCGGCCGTCGGCATGCCGAAGCGATTGCCCTTTATCAACACGACCACGATCACCGCCACGACATGCATGGCGAAGTTGTAAGGGAGAAGGGCGACGGCCCCTGCCATCATGACTGATATTTTACTCAACGCACTGGCGGCCGGACTGATATTGGCGCTGGTGTGCGGCCCCCTTGGCACGCTGGTCACCTGGCAGCGCATGGCCTACTTTGGCGACACTCTTGCGCACTCGGCACTATTGGGGCTCGCGCTCGGCTTAAGCTGGCAAATACGCTTGGAGTGGGCGGTGTTACTCGCCTGCACCGGCATCGCCGTGCTGCTGTTCGCCCTGCAGTTATGGCGCGACACCGCCCTGGACAGCTTACTGGGCATTCTCTCCCACACCAGCCTGGCACTGGGTTTGGTAGCGCTGTCATTTATGGATGGCCCGGCATTTGATCTCAATAGCTTTTTATTCGGCGACTTGCTGGCGGTAATGCCGGAAGATTTGCGCTTACTGGCGGGCATCGCCACCGTTGTATTGCTATTACTGGGCTGCTACTGGCGCGGCCTGGTGGCGGTAATCGCTCACGCCGAGTTAGCGGCTGTAGAAGGCCGCAATGTGAACGCCCTGCGCCTTTTATTGATGCTGCTGATTGCCGCAACCGTCGCGGTCGCGATGAAGGTTGTCGGCGTGCTGCTGATCACCGCGATGCTCATCATTCCCGCGTCGGCGGCGGGCAGATTATCCCGAAGCCCTGAGCAGTGTGCGGTAATTGCGATTTTATGCGGCGTCGCAGCGGTGGCCTCAGGGCTGGCAGCCGCCTGGACGTGGGACAGCCCAGGCGGGCCAAGCGTTGTCTTGTGTGCAGCACTGATCTTCGTTGCGGCGCAGTTTAGCCGCGGCTTTCGTTAGGCATAAAAAACCGCCGACTCGCGGCGTTTTTAGCGCTTTTATTTCTACCCTAATAATGCTCGCGGATCGTCAGGAAGCTGCGCTTCATCTTACTGATGTCTAGCGGCGCCCTGAAAAAGCCAAGTGAATGCCCCTGAGGATTAACTAAGGCAACGTTGGCGCTGTGATCCACCATGTAATCGTCACCGCCGCCCGGCACTTTGGCGAAGGGGATATTCAACGCCGTGGCAAAACGGTGGATCTCGAGAAAATCCCCCGTGATCCCGCGAAATGACGGATGAAAAAACGCTAAGTAGCTGCGCATTTGCTCGGGCGTATCCCGGGCCGGATCAACACTGGCCAGCCAAATTTGAGTGTTCGCCTGAACGTCCGGTTCCAGCTCCTGATACAGCAGCTTGAGCTGAGCCAGGGTGGTGGGGCAGATATCAGGGCAGTAAGTAAAACCGAAGAAAATCAGATTCCACTGGCCTTTGAGGGCCTCCGGGGTCAGCGTTTTCCCCTGTTCATCGAGCAAACTAAACCCGGGGATCATGCGCGGGTTCTCATAGAGGTAGGCCCCCTGATCACGCAATTCGTCCTTGGTCATCACCCGTGCTTTGGTGAAGGCGTAAAAGAAACCCGCAACCAAGCTGCCGGCAATCAGCAGAATAACTAAAACTGTTAGACGTATGCCGCGCCGCTGCTTATTTGTCGCTTCCGTGGCCTCACTCATAGCCAGACACCTCGTAAATGATCGTTGCGGGCAGCATATAATGGTCCAACAACATAACAATAAACAGGGCCATCAAGTAAATAATGGAGTACTTGAAGGTCGCCATCGGCGCTTTCGGGTCATTACCGCGCAACAGCACGATAGCCCAGTAAATAAAGCCCGCCCCCAAACAGATCGCCCCCAACAGGTACAACATGCCGCTCATTCCAGTGGCGAAAGGTAGCAGCGTGACCACGAACAACAACAGGGTGTAGAGCAGGGTATGCAATTTGGTGTAACCAATGCCGTGGGTCACCGGCAGCATGGGGATATCGACCTTGGCGTAATCATCGCGCCGGTGGATCGCTAGCGCCCAGAAGTGTGGCGGCGTCCACACAAAGATAATCAGCACCAGCAGCAGAGCATGCCCGTGAATCTCACCGGTAACCGCCGTCCAGCCCAGTAGCGGCGGCGCCGCACCAGCAATACCACCGATGACGATATTCTGTGGTGTCGCGCGCTTTAAGTACAGGGTATACACCACGGCGTAACCAAGCAGCGAGGCGAGGGTCAACCAAGCCGTCAGGGCATTGATCTCAACTAACAGGATCGCCATTCCTGCAACCCCAAGAACCGCAGCAAAGATCGCCGCATTAACCGTTTTCAACCGGCCCTGCGCAATCGGCCGGTTGTGGGTGCGCGCCATAATGAGATCGATACGGCGATCCACCAAGTGATTGACCGCCGCCGCGGCCGCCGCGCACAAGCCAATACCCAGGTTGCCAAACACCAACACCCGCCATGGCACCATACCGGGGACCGCCATAAACATACCGATGATCGATGTCAGCAGCATGAGAAAGACGACATTCGGCTTACACAGCTCGTAGTAATCGCGCCAACTCACCGCCGACGATTGCGGCTCGGCCTCGGCGACATTTTCCCGACTCATACTCGTACACCCCCACGGTTTACCGTTGCGGTAAACACGCAATAATTCATTGTCACCATTACCAATAGCAGTAGCGCGCCGACCAGGTTATGCGTCACCGCCACAGCAATGGGGAAGTTAAATACTATATTGCTAATACCCAAAAGCACCTGGGCAACGAGCACGGCAAGCATTACCACCGACAGACGTTTCGCAGGCGCCGTCGCCAAGCCGCGCAGTTTCACAAACAAAAACAGCAAGTACAGGCTCGTTATGATCGCGCCGATGCGATGGCTGACATGGATGGCCACCCGCGCGTCGTTGTCCAGCACGCCACCAAGGTAGTTCGGCCCAACCTGCTGAGCGATATTAAAGCCATTGGCAAAGTCCATCGGCGGCAACCACGCGCCCTGGCAGCGCGGAAAGTCGGGGCAGGCAATGTCGGCGTAATTGGAAGTGGTCCAGCCACCGAGCGCGATTTGGCCGACAACAATCAGCAGCCCGACAACAACCAAAGGCCGCAGAGCGGTCAGCTTTGGCTCAACAATAGCGGGCAATTGCCAGCGCTGATTATTTAATCGCAGGGTAAGCAGCCACAATAAACTGATGGTTGTGAAGCCGCCCAACAAGTGGGCAGTGACCACTTGCGGCCACAGTTTCAGCGTCACCGTCCACATGCCGAACATGCCCTGCAAGATGATGAAGGCCAGCAGAAAAACCGGCAGTTTCAGAGGTTGCTCTGGGCCGCGGTTGCGCAGCGCAAACACCAGGATGCCAATGGTAAACAATCCCAGGCTCGTCGCTAAATAACGGTGCACCATCTCCGGCCAGGTCTTGTCGTGCTCCACTGGCATTTCCGGATAGGCTTCATTCGCGCGAGCAACCTCGTGGTCTTCGGTCGGCCATAACACGTGACCATAGCAACCCGGCCAATCGGGGCAACCCAAGCCGGCGTCAGCCAAACGGGTAAACACCCCCATGCCCAACACAATAATGGCAACCAAGCAGGCACTGAATGCCAGACGAAATCCGGGCTTACGCAAATCGGGACTATTAAACAGCGTCATCTATCTCTCTACCAATCTGTTTTGTATTCGCCAGCACCGCACTACTTAAGCAAGCGGCGCATGTCTTTGAGCACGTCCTTGCCCAGGGTTGTTAACGTTTCCGTGGTGGTATCCTCTGCACGGTAGACCATCATCACCCACCCCAGCGGATCGACAACGTAGAAGCTGTGCTTGTCCAGTGGCGAAGTCGGCAATGCCGAAAAGGCCCTGAGGAAGCGACTGCCATCAACATTTACTACCGTAATGTCACTGTGCTCTTGCTCGATAAAATCGCGAAGCTGTGGCGACAAAGGGCCTTCAGTAGCAAGGTAGACGCGCTCGACCCTGTCCGTTTTCTTGCCCAAGGCCACATGTGTCTGCCGCGTTAAATACAGCATGCGCTCGCAAGCGCCCTGGCACTCGCGACCACCGACAACCATAAACACCCAACGCGACTCGGCGGTGTCGAACAGGTATTCGCTGCCATCAACACGGGTCGGCGTTAATTCACTAAGCTGCACTGGCGGTTGAATTAAGCTACCGCGATTGACCGTGCCAAAATCCAATACTCGCTTTTGCGCCAACAAAAACATTACGCTGGACACGGCAATAACCAGCACCGGAATGGCAAGAATTAGCGCAACCTGCTTTTTACTACCTGAAGGCAGCTCCGACGTCATGATTTTCCCTCTTGTTTTAAACGCTGTTTAATTACCGCCAGCACATTGCTGTTGCGAATTAAAAATATCACCGCCAACATCGCCGCCATCGCAAACCACTGAACGGCATAGCCGTGGTGCTTTTGTGGCGAAACGTTTATTAGCACACGATCTGTACGTAGCGCAGCCGGGCTGCGTTCACTCAGGCGCATTACCGTCGGTAATACCCCATCTATTTCCCGCGCGACCTCGTCCGCATCGAACCACTGCTGGCGCCGTGGCCAGTTTGACGGCGACTCTTCTCCTAAGCTGAACGGCTCTTCCAACGATTTATATAGCTCACCCTGTAGACGAAGCCTGCCCTCAGGCCACGTAATCTGCGGCAAGGTTTGGCGGCTCGGATCAGCAGCAATCCAGCCGCGTTCGACAAGCACTTTACGTCCATCAGCCAAATTCAGGAGCGCGATTATCTCATAACCGAATTGCCCCTGCCTGATCCGATTGTCCAATAACCAGTATCGTTGGGTGTCAAATTGTCCCAGGGCGAAAACCGGGCGGTAATTCGGGTAGTCGTTAAGCGCGGCGATATCCACGGCGGCTTGTTGCCGACGCTCCTGAGCGGCCGCCAATAGCTGCTGCTTCTCGTCGGCACGCTGCAACTGCCAAAAGCCCAACCGTATCGTCAGGGGCAGGGCCAACAAGATAACGATCAAAGACTTCCAGTCGAGCGACCATTGCAAAGGCGTGCGCGTGTAAGGCATGTCGAGATTCCGATTGTGTATACTGCGGCAAACGCTATGGGAGAGTTCTAATGTGGTTAAAAGTCGTCATTGTAGTGCTATTTATTGCACTGTGTTTCAGCCTGTTCAGCGGCCTGTTTTTTCTATTTAAAGATCGCGGCACAACGATGCGCACCTGGCAGTCACTGAGCGTACGCCTAGCGATTGCGATGCTGCTGATGGGCTTTCTGTTTTATGGGGTCTATACCGGCCAGCTTGGCTCAAAGGCTCCCTGGGATCAGCGCTACCTGGATGACGGCCGCGCCACACGCTAAGCACCACATAAAAAAACGGCCGGAAACGCCTATTTGCCATGCAAACTCACGTATCCGGCCGTTTTCGGCGTCGCTAAACGCTACTTACAAGATATAGACAAACAGGAACAGGAATACCCATACCACGTCTACAAAGTGCCAGTACCAAGACGACGCTTCAAAGCCAAACTGATCATCGGCGGTGAAATGCCCCTTGCTTGTTGAACGCAGCCACTGGATCAGCAGCATGACGGTACCCATCGCCACGTGGAAGCCGTGGAAGCCGGTCAACATGAAGAACGTTGTGCCGTAAACACCGCTGTTCAGCTTGATGCCATATTCAAACAAGGCTTCGTGGTATTCCATGTACTGCAGGTACAGGAAGATCGCACCCAGCGCCACAGTAATGAACAACCACAGGTTAAACTTCTTGCGGTTGTTTTCTTTGATGCCCATGTGAGCAATGTGGCAAGTGAAGCTGGAGGTCAGCAGGATGATGGTGTTGTACAGCGGCAGCCAGTGGCCGATGTTAGCAAAACCAGGGAAAGACAAGTGCTTCTCTGCACCGGTAAATTCACCATTGTTCGCCAGATGCCCCGCAGCCGCCTGACCGGAAACACCACCAATGGCGTCCTGAGGCGTTTCCATCAACGGCCAGCTGTACTCAAAGCCCGGCCATAGCAGCGTGTTCATCGCGCCATCGCCTTCGCCCGCCAGCCATGGGCCAGCCAGGTTACGAATGTAGAACAGTGCGCCAAAGAAGGCTGCAAAGAACATCACTTCCGAGAAGATAAACCACTGCATGCCAATCACGTAAGAGTGCTTGAGCTGAGCACTGTTCATGCCCTGGCGGTTTTCACGAATAGTGGTTGCGAACCATACCCACAGGGTAGCGGCGAAGTACGCCAAACCTGCAAACAGGATAAAACTAGAGTTGGTTTCTTCACCGGGGCGATAGCTGGCGTCGTTAATTACGCTGGCCGCGCCATAAACCGAAGCTACCAAACCGATAGTTGCGTTGATAGCAAGGCTACTTTTCTCCGGCACGTAATAGGTTTCGTGCCCGGCATTGCTTTGACCCGCCATGATTAATTCTCCGTTTTCTCGCTTGAGAAAAATCTCTTTCTATTTAGACGCCGCAACAGAATCCTGCTTTGCGGCCATCTCGGTTACGTCAAAAATCGTGTAGGAAAGGGTGATTACGTGTATGTCTTTGGGCAGATCCCGGTCGACAATAAAACGCAACGGCATATCGGCTTCTTTGCCGGCATCCAGCGGTTGCTGGTTAAAACAGAAGCACTCGGTCTTGTGAAAGTACTCTGCCGCACGCGAGGGAACGATGCTGGGAATGGTCTGCGATACCATATAGTGGCTCTGGGTGTTCTTGGCGTAGAACGTCACCATCGCAGGCTCCCCGGGATGAACCTCTACCTGACTGGTATTCGGGCCAAACTCCCAAGGCATCAGCTCGTTATTTTGCGCGACAAACTGCACTTTTACCGTGCGGCTTTCGTCAACCGCACTGTCAACCACTTCATAGCGGCCACCTGTCTTACCGTTGATACCCAACACCTCACAAAGTGCATTGTAAAGCGGTGGCATCACCCACATGGCAAAGGCAAACATTGCGACAACAAGCACCAGTAACTTACCAGTGGTTTGAATAACGTTACGCTGCGTTGCATTTGCCATGTTTCCGACTCCTCTTACTTAACTTCCGGTGGTGTGCTGAAAGTATGGTAAGGCGCCGGGCTAGGTACGGTCCACTCCAGAGTGGTTGCACCATCCCAAACTTTGTCGTCGTTGACCGGCTTGCCGTGCGTGATGGTCCGAACAATGTTGAACAGGAACAACAGCTGGCTAGAGCCATAAATGAATGCACCGATAGACGACATCATGTTGAAGTCAGCAAACATCAGGTTGTAGTCAGGGATACGACGCGGCATACCTGCCAAGCCCACGAAATGCTGCGGGAAGAAGGTCAGGTTGAAACCGATGAATGATACCCAGAAGTGCACTTTGCCCATGGTCTCGTTGTACATTTTACCTGTCCACTTAGGCAGCCAGTAGTACACGGCAGAAGACAGAGCAAAGATCGCACCCGCCACCATGGTGTAGTGGAAGTGAGCAACAACGAAGTAGCTGTCGTGGTATTGGAAGTCAGCCGGCGCAATCGCCAACATCAGACCCGAGAAACCACCCACGGTGAACAGGAATACCTTGGCGATAGCAAACAGCATCGGCGTTTCAAGGGTAATAGACCCCTTGAACATCGTGGTAATCCAGTTGAACACCTTCGCCGCCGTTGGTACTGCGATCAGCATAGTGGCGTACATAAAGAACAGCTCACCAGCGATCGGCAGACCTACTGTGTACATGTGGTGAGCCCACACGATGAACGATAGGAAAGCGATAGAAGCCGTCGCGTAAACCATCGATGCATAGCCGAACAGAGGCTTGCGCGAGAAGGTTGGGATAACCTCAGACACCACACCAAAGGCAGGCAGAATGATGATGTATACCTCGGGGTGACCGAAGAACCAGAACACGTGCTGGAACAGAACAGGGTCACCGCCACCCGCTGCTGAGAAGAAGCTGGTACCGAAGTGAATATCCATCAACATCATGGTAACTGCGCCAGCCAGTACGGGCATTACCGCAACCAGCAAGAAAGCAGTGATCAGCCACGTCCACACGAACATCGGCATTTTCATGTAGGTCATGCCAGGCGCGCGCATGTTCACAACCGTAGCGATAATGTTGATCGAGCCCATAATGGACGAGATACCCATCGCGTGTACGGCGAAAATGAAGAAGGTCACGCTCGGTGGCGCATAGGTCGTCGACAGCGGCGCGTAGAATGTCCAACCGAAGTTAGGACCGCCACCTTCCATGAACAAGGTAGACGCCAACAACAGGAATGTGGGCGGCAGGATCCAGAAGGACCAGTTGTTCATACGCGGCAGTGCCATATCTGGCGCGCCGATCATCATTGGAATCATCCAGTTCGCCAAACCGACGAAGGCCGGCATAATGGCGCCGAATACCATGACCAGGCCGTGCATGGTGGTCATCTGGTTGAAGAACTCCGGCTCAACAATTTGCAAACCGGGTTGGAACAGCTCTGCTCGAATAATCATGGCGAACGAGCCGCCAAGCAGGAACATAGCGAAACTGAACCACAAGTACATCGAGCCGATGTCTTTGTGGTTGGTGGTGGTTAACCACCGGGTCAAACCTTTAGCAGGTCCGTGAGCACCCATGGTGAATCCTCCTACTGACCTTTCTTGAAGTTATACACATCGATCGGCTGTACCTTGTCACCCATATTGTTGCCAAAGGCATTACGGGTATAGGTAACGACTGCCGCCAAGTCGACGTCGTTCAGCTGACCACCAAAGGCCTGCATCGCAGAACCTGGGACGCCGTTAACCAGCACATCGATGTGCGCAGTAACTTCGCCGGTAGCAATAGGGCTATTGGCAATGGGTTTACCCACACCGCCTTCACCGTTGGCACCGTGACAAGCCATACAAGAGCGGTTGTAAATGCCCTTGCCGCGCTCAACCAGCTCATCCATAGAGAAGGTTTGCGCCATCAGCTTTTTGATCTCAGCGGCCTCAGCTTGCTTAGTCGCCATCCACGCTTTGTATTCAGGCTCTTCAACAACGTTGACAACGATCGGCATAAAGCCGTGATCGCGACCACACAGCTCGGCACACTGGCCGCGGTATACACCGGTTTCAGTCGGCTTGGTCCACGCCTCGTTGATGAAGCCCGGAATCGCATCACGCTTAACGGCCAGTGCAGGTACCCACCACGCATGCAGCACGTCGTTTGCAGTGACGAGGAAGCGAACTTTGGTATCAACCGGAATCACCAGCGGCTCATCTACTTCGATCAAGTAGTTCGAACCCTTGGCTTCGGTGTTACCGATTTCAGCTTTGTCAGTCAGCAGGTTAGAGAAGAAGCTGACATTGTCGCCTTCGGGATTAATGTACTCGTACTTCCACTTCCACTGATAGCCGGTGATCAGAACGTCGAGCTCTGCATCATCGGTGTCATAAATTTCAATCAGGGTGCTGGTCGCAGGCACAGCCATAACGATCAACAGCAGGAATGGCACGACGGTCCATGCGATTTCCAACTTAGTGTTTTCGTGGAAAGTGGCTGGTTCTTCGTGACGCTCTTTGCGATAGGCAAAAACCGAGTAGAACATCACGCCAAAGACGATAATGCCTACTACCACACACACCCAAAACACAAACATGTGCAGGTCGTAGATTTTGGCACCAACTTCCGTTACGCCCGGCGTCATATTTGTTTGCCAACGCTGGGGGTTACCCTCCGTCGCCCATGCGCCAGTACTAAGCAGGCTAAGCAGCATCAGCACAGGACAAAGCGCCAGCTTATACAGCCGTTTCGCTTGTTGATACATCTCCCGTGTCTCCGTATAAGTTATAAGAATCCCTTCGCCGATCGACGACAGGCAGACACGCTAGACGCTTTCTTATATATGGAACGCAGTTGCGAACTCACGGTCAGAACAGCTATACGGACGCAAAAACGCTGCCCTGGCCCACCGCCAAGCAACGTCACTCCCCCCGAAATTGCGCGCTTGCCCACACCGAAATAGCTTTGGGTGCGACAAAACGCCGCAATTATAAACCTGAAGAAACCAGCAAGGCTACTCCGAAACACCGAAGGGCGCGCTCACCGGGGCGCCAAATTAACGCGCAGTCCGTGAAAATATACCAGTTAGAGCATTATTACCCAGCGCACACCACTAGATATAGGCAATGAGAAAAGCCGCACCGTTTAAAAAATAGACGGTGAGATGCACCGCAGCTGTGCACATCCGCGCCAGCCGATTACACTTGCGGCAACGCCGAGATGCCAGAAACATGCCCAACACCCCCACAACCACACCCTTGAATGCGAAAATTTGGTCGCTAGCCTGGCCAATGATTCTCGCCAACTTATCAGTGCCACTACTCGGCTTGGTCGACACCGCCGTGCTCGGCCACCTTGCTGACAGCCGTCACCTCAGCGCCGTGGCGATCGGCGCAAGCATTCTGTCACTGTGTTACTGGACCTTCGGCTTCCTGCGCATGGGTACCACCGGCGCCAGCGCCCAAAGCCTTGAGCAAAGCGACAGCCTACTAATCAAAGCCGTACTACTCGGCCTGGCGCTCGGCAGCGTAGTTTGGCTGATATCGCCAGCATTGCGGTCGCCCGGCCTGACCTTAATGAATGCAGAGGGCCATTTACGGCCACTGGCCGACAGCTATTTGCAGATCCGCCTAATCAGCGCGCCGGCCGTGCTTGCCAGTTACGCAATCACCGGCTGGCTACTCGGGCAACAGCAAGCACGCTGGCCACTGGCAATTGCCCTGTTTACCAACATCCTGAACATCTTTTTGGATTTGTTGCTGATTGTCGGCCTGAACATGGCCAGTGAGGGCGCCGCAATCGCCAGCGCTATCAGCGAATACGCTGGTTTCACCCTCGGCCTCTATGCCGTTCGACAGCCCCTTGGTAGCGCCATACGACGGGGCCTGCTCAATAGTCTGAAAAGAGGCATGCCGATGCGGCGCCTGCTGAGCGCCAATGCACAAATTCTTGTTCGCACCGCCGCACTATTATTCAGTTTCAGCTTCTTTACCGCACAGGGAGCCAAACACGGCGAAGTGATTTTGGCGGCCAACACAATTTTAATGCAGCTCGCACTGGCCGCCGCCTACGGTATGGACGGCTTCGCCCATGCGGCAGAAGCGCTAGCCGGCCGCGCTTACAAACAGGCCGACAGGGGCGCCTTTCTGGAAGTTTGTAAAACCTGTGGCCGCTGGTCATTGTATTCCGCCTTGGCGGCGAGCCTGATCCTCGCCACCGGCAAACCGTTCATCCTGTCGCTGATGACCAGCATCGCTGATGTTCAGGCCACCGCCAACCACTACTACCCCTGGCTGATCGCGCTGCCACTGCTAAGCGTGGCCAGTTATTGTTACGACGGCATTTTTATCGGGGCGCTGCGCACCGGCGCCATGCAGTACTGCATGCTGTTCAGCGTATTTGTTGTGTACCTGCCACTGTGGTGGGCATGCACGACCTGGGGCAACCACGGCCTCTGGCTGGCCTTTGCAGCCTTCAATGCCACACGCGGCCTGACGTTGGCCGCGTGTTTCTTCTGGTTATTCTCAGAAAAACACTGGAAGCACAGCACACTCATCGGTAACACTTCGTCTCGATAAAGATGCAAGCACATTTGCTGAATTTCATTAACTTTTTGTGATAAATCAACAAAACCTCATCCAAACAGAAAAACCGGGCGTAACCACTGTTACAAAATTTGTTTCGTTTGGTAGCATGCGATCCAACAGACATGCCCGTACTCTGAGGTTTTTAAAAATGAAAGTTTTCCCTCTCGTTGCTCTTTTCACTAGCTTGGCGACTTTTTCAGCGGGAAGCCAAGCGGCCTGCGCCCTGGCCGCGATAATGGGTGCGCCAGCGCTGCCCGCTAGCGATACCAACAATCTGGAGCGCCTGGCAGACTTGCGCGACAGCGTTGATAGTTATTTGACTAGCGCCAGTGCACGTTTGGAGTCTTGCACAGGCTCTGATCCGTTCGTGTATAACTACGCCGTTGATCGCCTTGAGGATTACGCCAGCGCCTTCAATGCGTTAGCCCAACGCCACAACACCCAGATCATCGCATCGAACTAATTGCGCATCAGCGTTGGCGATCGCAGGTCAACGCGGCCGCGGCGTTTTTTATCAAGGCCTCGGCCCGCCGCGCTGCGGGGCCTGCCAGCTCCCGCTCTGGCAATACAATGAAGAGTTCGGCGAAACGTTCGCGACCCTCGTTCAGCGGCAGCGGCTTGAGTAACCCGCTGTTGAGCGGTTCTTGAATCACAACTTCAGGCAACCAAGCAAAGCCCACCCCCCGGCACACGGCTTGCACTGAAAAATCGATTCGACTCACCGTCAAGCGCTGCGCGGCCTCGAGCCACCCGGAGTCCCTGCGACGTCGCGCCCCGGAGTCGCGCACCACAACCTGACGATGGGCACGCAGGTCCTGGTAACTCAGCGCTCGGTCAAGCTGGTGCAGGGCATGGTCGCGGTGTGCGACAGCAATGAACCGGACTCTCAGCAGCGGGTCGCCCAAAAAGCCCGGCGGTACAATGCCCGTGATCGCGAGGTCACACCACTGTTCAAGCAGCGCTTCCTCGGCGCCACTGAGCACCGTCTCCACGCACTCCAGGCGCGTTTCGGGGCACTCTATGGCCAGCTGCTCGAGGCAATCCAACATAGCGGCTTGCGGGAACAACGCGTCGCTCACAATCCGCAGCTGCGGCTCCCAACCCTGGGCGAGGGTTACGGCAGACGCCTCCACCCGCAACGCCTCATCGAGCAGGGCGCGGCCGCGGCGGTAAAAAAGCTGTCCGGCGTCGGTCAACTCGGCTTTACGGCCCTTTATCTCAAACAGGGCGACCGCCAGTTGCTCTTCAAGCTTTTGAATTGCATAGGTAACGGCCGACTGGCTCTTGTGTAATTTTTCCGCCGCTCTGGAGTAGCTCCCCTCATCCACTACCGCCATAAAACAGTGCCACTGGTCGAGATTCGTTCGAGGTCCGCGCATAATACATCAACTTATTCGATTGTTTAGCCGCTAAAATTGCGCTTTTTAAACAATTAAATCAATAGTTAACTACTCCCATCGCAACTCACCACACGTAGCAACGGGAGGCACCATGCCTAATATTCTCTACATCAGCAGCAGCCTGTCAGGCGAACAGGGACATTCCAGCCAAATGGCACAAGAGTTCATCGCGGGCCGGCGCGCCCAAGGCGAGTCAATCAACGTGATCCACCGCGACCTGCACGAACAGGCATTGCCTCACCTGGACGCACAGCGCTTCGCCGCACTGACCACTGCGCCAGAAAACCGCTCAGCAGAGCAGTCTGCCATCGCGGAACAGTCCGACGCGCTCATTGCAGAAGTCCGCAGCGCCGACGAAATTGTCATTGCAATGCCCCTTTACAACTTGGGTGTACCGTCAACATTTAAGGCGTGGATCGACCATATTGCCCGGGCAGGGGAGACCTTCCGCTATACAGAAAATGGCCCGCAGGGTTTGCTCCATGACCGCCCTGTGCACATTTTTGCGGCCCGCGGTGGCCAGTATGTCGGCACCGCAATGGATACCCAGAGCCCCTATCTGCGCCATATTTTCGGCCTTATGGGCATTGAGTCTATCCACTTCATTTACGCTGAAGGGCTAAACATGGGGCCAGAAACCGCCGACCAAGCCAGGCAGCACGCCCGCGAGGCGATGTTTAAACATGCCTCTTAAATTTAGAGTGAGGAGTCAGGTATGACACAGCGAACCGTTACTCGCCGCATTACCGCTCGCGAAACCCGCGATGGCGCGGGGGTCAGCCTCAAGCGTAGCCTGGGCAGCAGCCCCGGAGATCGCTTAGACCCCTTTCTAATGCTCGATGAGTTCTACTCCGACCGCGCCGAGGACTACATAGCCGGTTTTCCCGCCCACCCTCATCGCGGCTTTGAAACCGTGACCTACATGCTCGCCGGAAACATGCAACACCGCGACCATATGGGAAATGAGGGCAACCTCGGGCCGGGAGATGTGCAGTGGATGACGGCCGGGCGGGGAGTAATTCACTCGGAAATGCCTCAGCAGCGCGAGGGTTTGCTGCGCGGCTTTCAGCTATGGGTAAACTTACCGGCTGATGAGAAAATGCGACCGGCTGTGTATCAAGATATCAACTCGGCGCGCATTCCGGTGTATCGCGGTGAAGGTTTCTCTCTCCATCATATCGCCGGAGAACTTGCGCTGCCCAGCGGGCCCAGCTTGGGCTACGTTAACGGCGTAGATGGGCAGCAATACAGTACCCAACCGGTCTACGCCGACATCCGCTTTACGTCGACGCAGGCACTTAAGCTTGGCCTGCCTGCTAGTCACAACGCCGCAGTGTACTGCTATGACGGCAGCCTGGAAATCGGCGGGGAGCGTATTAGTGCTGGAACCGCAGCGCTACTCAGCCCAGGCGACAGCGTAATACTTGATGGCGAGCGAGGTAGCGGCGCGCTGTTGATAGCCGGTAAACCCATTGGCGAACCGGTGGTGCAATACGGCCCCTTTGTGATGAACAGCAACGCGGAAATTGAGCAAGCGCTGCGCGACTATCGCGACGGCACCCTCACTGACTAGGACGGCGTTGAATCGTCGCTCTTTGTCCCCATCTAAACACTGACAGCAGCTTAGCTAGGGGCGTATAGTGTTCACAAATGGAGGAAGTACAATGAGCAACAGTATTCGCGTCCGTGACATCATGACCAGCCCCGCACCCTTTGTGCGCATGCACACACCACTGGGGGAAGTCGTCGACACCCTATTGCGCAGCCGGGTTATGGGCCTGCCCGTATTAGACGATAACGACCGCGTTGTCGGCTTCGTCTCTGAACAGGATTGCATCCATTCTATGCTGGTCAGCAGCTACCACTGTGAAGGCGTGCCGAACGTTGACGATGTCATGCACAACGAGGTGCTTGCCGTCGAAGCCGAACAGAATATTGTCGACCTCGCGCAAAATATGGGTAAGAACAAACCCAAACTCTACCCAGTGATTGAAGACGGCAAACTTCTCGGCTTGATTACCCGCAGTGCCATCTTGAGTGCGCTTTGGGAAAACCGCGCACACTGCGACTCTCAATGACCGCCGCTCAAGCGCTCACCACCGCCGCCCTGTGCGCCATACTCGGCGCCTGTGGCAGCGGTCAGTACGATCAACAACGAGAGTGGGCCCTGCAAGAGTGCGACAAAATACTCGACCCCGATGATCGCCACCACTGCCGGCAAGACACCCCTCACTACCTGCGCTAACGACTTCGCAACCAGACATCGGAGATCATGGTAAGTCGCATCGCCCCAGCTACACTAGTGCCTATTCATTACCGCTTGATAGTTACAGTCCTCGGCAGCAGCTCTGCACCGAGTCAAACACAAGCTATATAACAACACTGCCGTTCCGCGGTGGACACATGCATCTTGATAAGGAGTGCTACGTGAGCGAAACCCAATATGAAATCATCGTCTTTGGCGCCAGCAGTTTCGTTGGTCAGATTATCTGCGAATACTTGAGCACCTACCAAAGCGAAGACACGCCCTTACGCTGGGCAATGGCGGGGCGGAGCGAGAGTAAACTGCAGGCAACCCGCGATGCGCTGAGCGGCGAGAAGCCGGACATTATATTGGCAGACTCAAACGACGAGGCATCACTGCGCCAGCTCGTTGAAAAAACCCGTGTTGTTCTCAGCACCGTTGGCCCCTACGCGCTTTACGGCGAGCCTCTGGTAAAGGTCTGCGCCGAGACTGGCACCGACTACTGCGACCTGACCGGCGAGGTGCACTGGATTCGTCAAATGGTGGATCGCTACCAAACCACCGCCCAACAATCCGGCGCGCGCATCGTACATTGCTGCGGCTTTGACTCCATCCCCTCCGACCTCGGCGTCCTCTTCACGCAGCAGCAATTCGAGCAACGCCACGGCAAACCGAGCAGCGACATTCGTATGCGCGTGAAAGCTGCCAAGGGTGGCTTGTCTGGCGGCACCTTCGCCAGCTTACTCAACGTAATGAAAGAAGCCTCCAAGGACCCAGCGCTGCGCAAGCAAATGGCCGACCCCTATCTAATTGCTACCGACGCGTCCTACAGCGCTCGTCAACGCAACCCAGGCCTGGCCGAACACGACCCCGTTACCGGGCGATGGATGTCACCCTTCATCATGGCGGCAATCAACACCCGCGTGGTTCACCGCAGCAATGCCTTACTGGCCTCCAAATATGGCGAAAATTTTCGCTATGAAGAAACCATGCTCACGGGCAAGGGGCTGTCCGGACGCCTCAGCGCCTACGGTATTGGTAGCGGCCTGGCCGCATTCATGGTTGGCGCAGCGATAAAACCCAGCCGCTGGCTGCTGGAAAAGCTTCTTCCCGCGCCGGGCGAAGGCCCCAGCCCTGAAGACCAACTGAATGGCTTCTTTGATATGCGCTTCTACGCCCTTGAAGACGGCAGCAGCAAACTGCAGTGCAAGGTGACCGGTGACCGCGACCCCGGCTATGGCTCAACCGCCAAAATGATCTCTCAAGCTGCACTGTGTTTGGCGCGCGACATCGATGCCAAGCAATGCGGTGGCGGCATCTGGACACCGGCGAGCAGCATGGGCACCACACTGCAGGGTCGCTTAGAAAGCTACGCTGGATTACGCTTTGATGTTGTGGATGGCTAACGCCATTCCATACAGGGAGGGCGAATATGAAACTGCGCGATATTATGGCCTCACCGGTCGTTACCGTTGAAAGTGACGACCGTTTGAGCACCGTGCGAGAGTTGTTTATGAAGACCCGGTTCCACCACCTGCTGGTGGTGGAGGGCGGAAAGCTTAGGGGGAGTATTTCTCAACGGGATCTTGCCGCCGCCATCAGTCCAAACATCGGCACCATGGCGGAACTGCCTAAAGACCAGGCAACCCTCAATAAGCACGCCCACCAGATCATGCGCAGGCAGCTGCTATGCCTGGCACCTGACGACGATGTTCACGCCGCCATTGCCGCCTTTAACCGCAACGATATTGCCTGCATCCCCATTGTGGATAGCGCGCAGCAAACCGTCGGCATTGTCAGCTGGAGAGACATATTACGTCGCGCTGAGGAATGCGGCTTTAACGGTGACTAATGCGTCGCCGCATCAGCCAGAGAACGCACCGGCATCGCGCTCACTTACCCAGATCAACGCTTCATCACGCTGAATTTCCGTGAAGTGCTCAATCTCTGCATTGGGCATCCAGTGGGTAATCAGCTGCGCGCCGCGGCTGTACCAGCGCGGCTCACCGACCAATGCTGTGCGGGTAATATGTTTGAAAAAGCGCGCGAGCAATCGCATTTCTTTTAGCAGGCCACGCAAGGTGAAGCCTTTGAAATGCTCTAACTCGATATAAATGCCGAGGTATTCCTCGTTTTCCAGCTTGTGTTCAACGGCGTCATAGATTTCCGCCATGTCGTCGTGATTTACCTTGCCAGATACCTTTACCCCAATTACATGGGAAGAAGGTATTGGCAGCAGCTCCAACATCATGTTACCTCCGCGAACCATTTCAGGCGGCCTAGACCGCTTACATAACAGTATAGATAAGCATTACTGAAATGCGTTCCGCGAAGCGTGGATATTACCAATCTCAGTGATCGCGGCGCTCAGGCTTGGCCTTGGGGTCGAGGATGGAAACGACTCTTACTTCATCTTCATGCGCGAGCGGTGCTTCGCCAGCTCGGGGTTGATTAACACGGGTCGGCGGCTCGTTGACCGCAACATCATCGTCGCGGATCGACTCTTTAAAGCCACAGCGAATACACTCGCGCACTTGCTCAACCTCTGAGACGCGATACATCACGGTTTTATCCATCTCAGCGCACTTGGGGCACACCGCCCCCGCAATAAAACGCCTGGGTTTAAACTCCGTTGCCATGCGTGGCCCCTCCTGTATTTACCGCGATGCCGCTGTGCCGCAGTAGCGCGTCATTGGCAGGCTCTCGCCCACGAAACTCAGTAAATAGCAGCGCCGCATCACGCGCACCGCCTTGTTCCAATATCACCTTGCGGAACCGCAAACCGGTATCTCTGTCCATCACGCCGCGCTCTTCAAACAGCGAAAAGGCGTCCGCAGACAACACCTCGGCCCACTTGTAGCTGTAATAACCCGCGGCGTATCCACCGGCAAAGATATGCGAAAAACTGTTTTGAAAACGGTTAAACGCTGGCGGCCGCAACACGGCAACCTGGTCGCGCACCTCAGCCATCAGGGCATCGATTTGCGACTCACTGACAATATCCGCCTGCATATGCAGACGGAAATCAAACAGTGCAAACTCTATCTGGCGCAGCATCTGCATACCCGATTGAAAGTTTTTCGCCGCCAGCAGCTTTTCCAGCAAAGCCTCGGGCAGCGGCTCACCGGTTTGGTAGTGACCGGAGATATCGGGAATCACGGATTTTTCCCAGCACCAGTTTTCCAAGAACTGACTGGGTAGTTCTACGGCATCCCAAGCCACTCCGTTTATTCCAGATACGGCGAGGCAGTCTATCTGGCTTAACATGTGGTGAAGGCCGTGACCAAACTCGTGGAAAAGCGTCGTCACCTCATTGTGGGTCAATAACGAAGGGCGGTCGGCACTCGGCGGCGTAAAGTTGCACACCAAAAAGGCAACGGGGCGCTGCATGTTGCCATCGCCAAGCATCCGCCGCCCCCGGCAGTCTGCCATCCACGCACCGCCACGCTTATTGGCGCGGGCGTATAGGTCGAGATAGAACTCCGCAATGGTATCGCCGCCACGACGCAGCGCGAAACACTGCGCATCGTCGTGCCAGAGTGGTGCCTCTTGCTCGACAATATCCAGATCGAACAACTCACCCGTTACCTTAAATAAGCCTTCGAGCACACGCTCCACCGGGAAATAGGGACGCAGCTCTTCCTGAGACACGGCATAGCGGGCCTCCCGCAGCTTTTCGCTAAAGTAGGGTACATCCCACGCCTCGAGCTCGTGCTGACCCTGTTCGGCGGCAAAGGCCTGCAATGCTTTCAGCTCCTGCTCGGCCACGGGTTTACTGGCAGTCGCCAACTCCGACAGAAAACCCAGCACCGCATCACAGGACGGCGCCATTTTGCTCGCCAATGACTTTTCAGCGTAACTGTCAAAACCCAACAGGCGCGCTTGCTCGGCACGCAATTGCAATATCTCCACCATCAGCGGGCCGTTGTCCCACTGGGCGCCGCTTGGTGACTGCGCAGAAGCGCGGGTCACGTAGGCCTCGTAGAGCTCACGGCGGATCTCCCGGTTGTCGCAGTACTGCATTACCGGCAAATAACTCGGTATGTCCAAACTCAAGCGATAACCTTTTTGGCCCGCCGCCGTTGCGGCAGCGGCGAGGTTATCCAGCACCGACTCCGGCACACCGGCGAGCGACTCCGCATCAGCGACAAACTTTTCCCAACCGTCTGTGGCATCCAGTAAATGGTTGGAGTAGGCGGTCGACAGCTCACTGAGTCGCTGCTGTATTTCACTAAAGCGAGTGGCGTCGTCACCATCCAGAGCAACCCCGGACAGGGTGAAGTCGCGCAGCATATTTTCCACCGCCTTCTGGCGAGCAAATGATAGCTGCTGAAACTCGTCACTCTCTGACAGCGCCTTCACGCGCTCATAAAGGGGACGATTCTGACCCATCTCACTGCTGTAAGCCGTCAACAGAGGCAAGCACTTATTGTAGGCATCGCGCCAGGCATCACCGCTGATCACCGCATGAAGGTGGCTCAAGGGTGCCCAGAATTGCTCAATGCGATCGTTGATCTCTTCCAGCGGCTGCATGAGCGATTGCCAGCTGAGCGGCGTATCGCTGGCTAACAGGCCTGCAACATCGGCGCGGCTGCGATTAAGCAGTTCCTCGCACTGGGCGGGATAATCGGCCGGTCGCAATTGAGAAAATTCCGGAAGAGATTGCTCTGCATACATGAATAAGCACTCACATGATCAAAAAAATGAACAAGCCCTAGCTTAACAGATCGCAGGCCCAGGCTGGGCCAGAAAGCATGTTCGCCGACCACCCGGCTCGCTACAATAGATCTTTCGTCAGTGCTTCGAGGATCATTGCAATGGGCTACCGCGCCGAGAACTACACCCGCCGCTTTGAGGGTCATCAACCTCAGTTGGAAGAGGGGGTATTTATCGACCCCAGTGCCGTTGTCATCGGCGATGTCCACATTGGTCGCGACAGTTCCATTTGGCCGCAAAGCACCGTTCGCGGCGATATGCACAGCATTCATATCGGCGAGCGCTGCAGCATTCAGGACAACAGCGTGTTACACATCACCCATGCTGGCCCCTACAACCCCGACGGATATCCGCTGCGCATTGGCGACGACGTGACTGTTGCCCACAGCGTGACGCTGCACGGGTGCGAAATTGGCAGTCGAGTATTGATCGGTATGGGAAGCATCGTCATGGACGGCGCAATTATCGAAGACGATGTCGTGGTAGCGGCCAACAGCCTGGTACCACCTGGTAAGCGGCTTGCCAGTGGCCACCTCTATGTCGGCAGCCCCGCTAAAGCTGCCCGGCCGCTGAGCGAAAAGGAAATGCGCTATTTCTGCTACAGCTCGGCGAACTATAGCAAGTTAAAAGACCGCCACATCGCTGAATTAGAAACTGATAGCGCCGGTGTCGACGAGTAGATAAGCCAGATAACCAAGGTATACCGTCAACAGCAGTCCGCCCTCGTAGCGGCGGATTTCCGGGGCCCGACGCGGACCGAAGGCAACGAGGTAGAAGCCCGCTGTTAGCATCAACATCAGCGGGTAATCGCGGTCGACGATCGCCACATCAATGGCGCCGGGCGCAATCACACCGGGCAGCGCCATCACCCCCAGCAAGTTAAATAGGTTTGAACCGATCACATTGCCAATGGCAATGTCGTGCTCGCCCTTGCGCGCCGCGGCGACCGACGCCGCCAACTCGGGCAAACTAGTACCAATGGCCACCACCGTTAGCCCGATCACCAAATCGCTAACACCGAATATTTGCGCCAACTCCACCGCTGACCACACCAGCATGCGCGCCGATGCCATCAGTAAAATCAGGCCGACTAACAGCCAGCCCAGGGCAACGGGCAGCGACATACCCTTGGGAATTTCTTCGGCGTACTCGGCCTCCAAGGCATCGCCGCGGCTGTGCTTGGCTTCCCACAGTTGCCGCAACACTACCGCTAAAAACCCGCCCAGTAATATGCAGCCATCAGTAAAACCAAGCTCGCCATCGCGCAGCAAAAAATAGCCGCCCAGCATCACCAGCAGCAGCAGGGGAATTTCTCGGGTTATCAACTTGCTTTGCACGCGCAGCGGGATGTACAGCGCCGTCAGGCCGAGAATCAGCGCAATATTTGTGATATTCGATCCCAGCGCGTTCCCCACCGACAGCCCCGACTGACCGTCGGCGGCGGCCATTGCCGAGACCAGCATTTCCGGTGCAGAGGTACCAATCCCCACCACCAAAATACCTACCACCAGGGTCGACACACCCAAAATCGACGCCGTCGCCGACGCGCCGATAACAAACCTGTCAGCACTCCACACCAGAATAACCAAACCAAGAATGAGGGTTGTCAGGATCAACAGCATACAACAAGGGCCCGCAAAGCAATTTTCAGTGAGAAAGGGATTGGCGAATCAACTCAATGACTGGCCGTGTATCAGGGCGAACGCCTCGCCAAATGCAGAACGACTCCGCGGCCTGCTCGACCAGCATGCCCAGCCCGTCTGATACTGCCCAGGCAGCTTCAGCCGCCGCCCAGCGCATAAACGGGGTGGGCTCAGCGCCGTACATCATATCGTAGGCACTGCCTTCGTTGCTGAGTATGTGGGAGGGCAGCGGCGGCAAATCGCCACTCAAACTGGCGCTGGTACCATTGATAATTAAATCGAACTGACGGCCCGGCAAGGCTTCGAAAGGCTGCCCACTCACAGGCCCCAGTTCAGCAAACAACTCGGCCAGGGCCTCGGCTTTTTCCAGGGTGCGGTTCGCAACCACCAATTCCTCGGGACGCTGCTTTAACAACGGGCCGAGTATTCCCCGCACAGCACCGCCGGCGCCGAGCACCAAAATTCGCTTACCCGCCACTGGCCAGCCGAGGTTGTCATTGATATCGCGCACCATACCCACGCCGTCGGTATTGTCGCCATAGATACGGCCGTCCTCGCCACGCGCCAGCGTATTCACTGCCCCTGCGCGGCGCGCACGACCACTGAGTTCGTCGGCAAATTCGAAGGCATCCAGCTTGAAGGGCACGGTGATATTTAGCCCGCGGCCACCATTGCGAAAGAACTCCGACGCCACTTCAGCGAAACGCCCCAGCTCAACCTTATGCGCCCGATAATGCAGTGCCTGCCCGGTTTGCTCGGCAAACGCCGCGTGAATTTGCGGGGAGCGACTGTGTTTTATGGGGTTACCAAATACGGCGTATTGATCCACTGCATCCATCATTACTGGGCCAACCAATCCCGAGGGGGCAAAAACTGCGTGTACAGCGCTTGCTCGGCGCTGCCTTTGTCTGGCTGCCAATTGTACTCCCATCGCACCAGCGGTGGCAGTGACATGAGAATGGACTCGGTGCGGCCGCCACTTTGCAAACCAAATAAGGTGCCGCGATCAAAAACCAGATTGAACTCTACATAGCGGCCTCGACGATAGAGCTGGAACGCTCGTTCGCGCTCGCCCCAGGGCGTGTCACGGCGGCGCTCCAGGATGGGGAGGTAGGCATCCGTGTACGAATTCCCCACGGCCTGCATAAAGGCAAAGCAGCGATCGAAGCCGCCCTCGTTAAGGTCGTCGAAAAACAGGCCACCGACGCCGCGCGACTCGTCGCGGTGCTTCAGGTAAAAATAGTCATCACACCACTGTTTATAGCGGGGATAAACGTCGTCGCCAAACGGCTTGCAAGCGTCAAAGGCCACTTGGTGCCAATGTACGCAGTCCTCTTCAAAACCGTAGTAGGGCGTTAAGTCATAGCCACCACCAAACCACCAAACCGGCTCTTCTCCGGCTTTTTCTGCCACAAAAAATCGTACATTGGCATGGCTGGTTGGCAAATAGGGATTGAGGGGGTGAATAACCAGCGACACCCCCATCGCCTGGTAGCTGCGGCCGGCCAGTTCGGGCCGGTGCGCCGTTGCACTGGCGGGCATCGAGTCGCCTTGCACATGCGAGAAGTTTACTCCGCCTTTTTCGATCAGGGCACCATCGGTCATCACTCGGCTGCGACCCCGCTCCCACTTGTCTTCGACAAAGCGGGCGCCGCCATCGCATAGCTCAATGGCGGTGCAAATTTGGTCTTGCAGGTCCAGGAGATACTGCTTAACGGCGGCGATATCGATAGTGCTCATGTGATGCTCCTAGGCTGAACGCAGCGTGTCGCCGCTAAGCGCATCGCGAATACAGCTGGGTTGACGGCGGCCACCGAGGCGACCGGGCAAATAGTAGTTTACGGCGCCGGCAAAATACCGCTCGGCCTGTTGTTGGCTGCGAGCGGGCTCCAGTGATGCCGGGTTAGCGGAGGTAGACACCAAACATCCACCCACGGCCTTGCATAGGGCAGCGGTGAGGGGATGGTCAGTCACTCTTACCGCGACGCTGCTAAAGCGCCCCCTCACCCAACTGGGAGCAAAGCCTTCATCGGGAATCACCCAGGTATAGGGGCCGGGCCAGCTCTCTAATACCGCCTCGCGCCGCGAGTCAGGCAGCGGCGCCAACAATGTCTGAAGGCGACCGACGCTATCGGTAACCAGCAATAGACCTTTTTCAGGGTCGCGCCGCTTTAAGGTGCAAATCCGCGCCACCGCTGCGGGATTCTCTGGCACACATGCCAGCCCCCAGACAGCTTCGGTGGGGTGACAAACGATACCACCAGCACGCAGTAGGTCGGCAGCATAGCGCAATCGATAACGGGATAGTTCTGTCATGATAAGCAAGACCCTGCTCAAGCAAAGGCCAGCAGTGGGGCGCCGGCAGCGGAAGACGCGGCAAAAGTACCCAAAGGCGAACGGCTTTGCAACTTAGCGGCAGCGTTGCCAACCACCACTACACTGTTCAACCCAACCTGCCAGCTCTAATTCGCCCAGCGCGCTGAGCAACTCCGTTACCGGCAGGGTGCTTCGTGTGGCCAGCTGGTCCAAAGTAAGTGGCGCAAATTCCAACAGCGCCAGCAACGCAGGCGGCTCAGCCTCAGGGCTCTCCAGTACGGCACCCGCGAGCCCCGGCGGTAAGCAGGGGAGTTCTTCAACGATGTCCTCTAAGGTCTCGACCAACTTCGCCCCTTGCCGAATCAAGGCATTGCAGCCGCGACTGGCCGGACTGTGTATCGAGCCAGGCAGGGCAAATACCTCGCGGTTCTGCTCTAAGGCCTGGCGCGCAGTGATTAGCGATCCGCTTTTGATTGCCGCTTCAATGACCAAAACCCCCAGGCTCATCCCACTGATAATGCGATTTCGACGCGGGAATTGATGGGGCAGGGGCGGGCTGCCCAGAGGGTACTCGGACAGCACAAGCCCGCCCTCAACCATCGCGTCATAGAGCGCCTTGTTGCGTCGCGGATAGCAGATGTCCACTCCGCAACCCAGCACCGCTACAGACGCTGCCGCTTCCTGCATGGCGCCGGTATGGGCCGCGCCATCGACCCCCATTGCCATACCGCTAACCACCGTAATGCCGTGCGCAGACAAGGCCTGGGCAAAGGCATGCGCATCTTGCTCGCCACGGCGGCTGGGGCGACGACTCCCCACCACCGCAATCATAATGCTCTGCAGCAGCTCTCGCCGCCCCCTCATAAATACGATTGGTGGTGGGTCGACAATCTCGCTTAGAAGCAAGGGGTAGTCTTCATCGGTCAGGCAAACCAACTCGCAATGAGCGTGTTGCTCCGCCAGTGCGGCGAGGGCGTTGCTATCGCTTAGTACCCCGGCGATACGGTCACGCATCGGCGCGCTCAGCAGCTGTTCACTGCGGGCCTCTTCGCCGTAGCGCTGCACGACAAACTGCTGAACCTCGTCCGCAGAAATTTCCGCCAAGCGACGGGGTTGTCCTGCCAGGCTCATCAAGGCGCGCAGTTGCGCAGGGGGGATAGTCAAATGCTGCTGAATCAGCAGCCAAAGAAGGGCATCAGCGTCCATGGTCTGCATCCTTGCCGACAATGGCCCGCGCAGCGCAAGGCTACGCGGGGGAGTAGTTAGGGGTTACGAACTTTGTCGCCAACCTTTAAGGTTTGCTCGGCCTTCAGGACCAGCGCATAGCTAACTTTATCGAACACGCGGAACACCATTAGGATTCCCGCGCGCACATCTGGTGCCTGCAGGCGCTCGCCCGTCAGGGGATCGCGAACCATCACACCCGTGGTGTAAATCGCCATAACATCGCCTGCCTCGATCGCATTTCGCTCACCGAGGTTCAAGGTCACGACATCCATACTGCCAATTTGAGTTAAACCACCCTCGACAGCAATGATTGACCCGCGGGTGTCTTGGTCTGGGGCCTGGGGTTCAAAGCGCGCGGTGAGCTGGCGCGACTCCAGCGGTAAAAAGCGGTCGGCTCGGCGAATTTCTTGCGTGCTGCGATTCAGTGCCAGGGTGGAGATATCGCCCTCGGTATGCAGTAGGTGGGCGGTGCCGATGTCGATCGCCTCAACCCCCAACAGCTCGCGGCTGCGCGGATCCACATACACTTTACCCCGACGGTAAATACCGAAATTTTTGGCATCCTCAAAATCGCCGCGACCCAAAATTTCATCGCCGGCACCCGCGACGATATTGCCGCGCTTGCCCGCCAGCACATAGGGCGCTGACTCAAGCTCGCCCTCGTCGACAACGCGGCTGCGCGTTAAGAAGGGGGCAATCACGTCCAGGGGGATCGCGGGAATCGCATCGCTGACATCGGAAATCCGCATCTGCGGCGTCAATTTCACCACCGCGTCGCGCGGCTCGGGGTTGCGAACCAGTACCGGCTTGCCGTCCACCCACATCAACTTAAGCAGGTCGCCGGGGTAAATAAGATGAGGGTTTTCAACCTGGGGGTTGTAGTACCACAGCTCGGGCCACAGCCAGGGGTCATCGAGGAACATCGCCGAGATATCCCACAGGGTATCCCCTCGTTTCACCACGTAGGTTTGAGGGTGACCGGCTTTCAGTGACAAAACATCACCCGCATGGGCAGCGCTCAGTAGCGCACAAAACAGCAAGCCCAGCACAGTTTTTCTCATAACACTTTCCTTCAAGCGACCTCAGCAAGGGGGTAGCACCCCGGTCGTTCGCGACAATCAGGCATTTCCGCCGTTCTCACGGTATAATAGTCGGCCGTCGCGGCGACTGCATATTGTTATCGTTGTAAAAAGCAGAAGGCGTTGCCACCCTATCCGATACACGGCTCTGCAATTGCGAATACTCTTTATAGTAGCAATAGTTGGGCAACATACACGACAACTTGGTCACAATCATTTATGGCTGTACTAGAGATTCTCGAATTTCCCGATCCGCGCCTGCGCACCGTCGCCAAACCCGTGGAAAACGTCGACGACCGCATTCGCAAGATTATCGACGATATGTTCGACACCATGTACGAGGCGCCGGGCATCGGTCTGGCTGCCAGCCAGGTGGATATACACGAGCAGATCGTCGTCATTGACGTGAGCGAAGACCGCAGCGAACCGCTGGTGTTCATCAACCCCGAAATTACCGTTCTCGATGAAGAAATCTTCCAGTACGACGAGGGCTGCCTGTCTGTACCCGGCTTCTATGAGACCGTCGAGCGCCCCCGCCACGTTCGCGTGAAGGCCCTGGATCGCAACGGCGACGTTTTCGAAATTGAGCCCGAGGGACTGCTGGCGGTATGTATTCAGCATGAGAAAGACCACCTGTTGGGCAAGTTATTTGTCGACTACCTGTCGCCGCTTAAGCGCAACCGCATTCGCGGAAAGCTGGAAAAACAACACAAACGCAAGGCATAGGAGACGGCAGTGGCCGCCACTTCACAAAAGCTGGTATTTGCCGGCACCCCGGAATTTGCAGCGCAACATTTGAAGGCACTGCTGGACGACGGCCACCACGACATCGTTGCGGTATACACCCAACCTGACCGCCCAGCGGGCCGCGGTAAAAAGCCCCGCCCCAGCCCCGTTAAACAACTTGCCGAGCAAGCCGGAATCAGCGTTTACCAGCCGCTCAACTTTAAAGACCAGGCCGACCGCGACGCACTGGCCGCCCTCGGCGCCGACCTAATGATAGTGGTCGCCTATGGCCTGATCCTACCGCAAGCGGTATTGGATATACCGCGACTGGGCTGCGTAAATGTTCACGCCTCCCTGCTGCCACGCTGGCGCGGTGCCGCCCCCATCCAGCGGGCCATTGAAGCAGGCGACAGCGAAACCGGCGTTACCATTATGCAAATGGCAGCAGGCTTGGATACCGGCGACATGCTGCGCAAAGTGCACTGCGAGATTGGCCCCCACGACACCAGCGCCAGCCTCCACAACCGCTTGGCTGAGATGGGTGGTCCGGCCCTGATAGACGCCATTAACCAGCTGGCCAGCGGCACCGCTCAGCCTGAAGTGCAGGATGACGCACTGAGTAATTACGCCGCCAAGATCGACAAGCAAGAGGGCGAGATCAACTGGCAGTGCAGTGCCGCTGATATAGATCGTCAGATTCGCGCATTTATTCCCTTTCCCGTTTGCTACACCAGCGTCGGTGAAGACCGTTTGCGTGTATGGCAGGCGGAGCCTACCCGTGGCGAGGGTTCGCCGGGGGAAATACTCAGCTGTGACAAGCATGGCATCGTCGTCGCCTGTGGCGAGGGCGCCCTGCGACTTCTCTCACTGCAACTGCCCAATGCGCGCCAAATGGCTGTCGCCGATGTGCTCAATGGTCACGCGGCACGCTTCTCGGTAGGCACCGTCTTGGGTGCGGCATGAGCTGCCCTCGCGTTGCCGCGGCGCGCTGCCTCGTCGCCGTCGTCGATGGCCAGTCACTGAGCCGCCAAATTCCCCTGCAGGAAAAGTCGCTGCCGGAAAAACAGCGACCACTTTATCGCGAGCTTTGCTACGGCACGCTGCGGCGCTACTGGCAGCTCGATGCCGCTCTGAAGCCCTGCTTTAGCAAGGGCTTAAAGCGCAAAGACAGCGATATACGAATGCTGATTTACATCGGCGCCTATCAGTTATTTTTTACTCGCATTCCCCCACACGCCGCCATCAGCAGCGCCGTGGAAGCCTGTAAAGCACTGAAAAAGAAATGGGCGGCCGGGCTGTGTAATGCCATTTTGCGCCGCTGCCAACGCGACGGCGAAGCACTGTTTAAAGACCTCCCCGCCGACGCGGCGAGCGCTCACCCCACCTGGTTGTATAACGCGATAACGCGCGCCTGGCCCGAGCAGGCCAACGCCGTGTTCGAGGCTAATAACACCCACCCGCCAATGTGCCTGCGCGTCAACCAACAGCAACATAGCCGTGACGCCTATTTGGCGAAACTAAGCGCCGCTGATATTGACGCCACCACCTGCCAATACGCGCCTATGGGCCTGCGCCTCAGCAGCCCCTGTGGTGTGGAAGCCCTACCCGAATTTTTTGCAGGCGCGGTGTCGGTACAAGATGAGGCCGCCCAGCTGTGTACCCGCTTACTAGAGCTGCAACCGGGCCAACGGGTACTCGATGCCTGCGCCGCCCCCGGCGGTAAAAGCGGCGCCATTTTGGAAGCGGAACCGGCGCTACAGGAACTGGTAGCCCTGGATATTGATGAGGGGCGCTTAGAGCGCGTGGCCGACAATCTGCAGCGCCTGGGCCTTCGCGCCCACTACCACGTGGCGGATGCCGCAGACCCCCAAGCCTGGTGGGATGGCCAAGCCTTCGATCGCATTTTGCTTGATGCCCCCTGCAGCGCCACCGGTGTGTTGCGCCGCAACCCCGATATTCGCTTGCACCGTCGCGCCAGTGATATTCCCGAGTTGGTTAGCTTGCAGCGCCGCATTCTGGATGCCATGTGGCAGTGCCTGGCACCGGGTGGCATATTGGTTTACGCCACCTGCTCGGTACTGCCAGAAGAAAACGAGCAACAGATCGCGGACTTTTTGCAGCGCCACGACGACGCCCACAGTGCAGCATTGGATGTGGCGTGGGGCATAGATAGAAAAGTCGGTCGCCAGCTACTCCCTTCAAATGAGGGTGCCGATGGCTTCTTCTACGCTAAGCTAGTAAAAGCAGCGGCAACAGGGCATTAACCCTTGAGCCCGAGCGGCTAAACAACGCACAATTGGCGCATATTCTGCGGCGGCGACAAAACAGACATGAAAATCATTATTCTCGGTGCCGGCCAAGTCGGCGGCACACTGGCTGCCAACCTGGCCAGTGAGCACAACGATATTACCGTTGTCGACCAAGATCAGGATCGTTTGCGAGAGCTGCAAGACCGGCTGGATATCGGCACGGTGTGTGGCTCAGCCTCCCACCCGGACATACTCGACCGCGCCGGGGCCGAAGACGCGGATCTGCTGATCGCCGTGACCAGCAGCGACGAAATCAATATGGTCGCCTGCCAAGTTGCCGCAACGCTTTACCGCACACCGACGAAGATCTCGCGCATACGCTCTAGCTCCTATACCAGCCAGTCGAAATTGTTCGGCAGCGACGCCATTCCCATCGATGTTTTTATCAGCCCGGAAGAGCTGGTTTGCCGCTATATAAAACGTCTGCTGCAGTACCCCGGTGCCCTGCAGGTGCTGGACTTCGCCGACGGCAAGGTGCAATTGGTCGCCGTTAAGGCCTATTACGGCGGCCCGCTGGTTGGCAACGAGTTGGCGACAATCCGCGAGCACATGCCACAGATCGACACGCGTGTGGCGGCAATCTTCCGCCGCGGGAATGCCATCGTCCCCAGCGGTACAACCGTTGTTGAAGCCGGCGATGAAGTATTTTTTATCGCCGCCAAGAAGAACGTTATGCCGGTAATGAGCGAGCTGCGGCGGGTAGATACACGCTACAAGCGCCTAATTATTGCCGGCGGCGGCAATATTGGTGAGCGGCTGGCCAGCGCCGTAGAGAGTCGCTACAACGTTAAAATTATCGAGCGCAGCTACGATCGCTGTCGCACCCTGTCAGAGCAGTTGCGCAAGGCCATTGTGCTGCATGGCAGCGCCTCGGACCATGAATTACTGGCCCAGGAAAATATCGAAGAAACCGATGTTTTTCTCGCGCTGACCAATGACGACGAGGCCAACATTATGTCGTCGCTGCTGGCCAAGCGCATGGGCGCGAAAAAAGTCGTCACACTGATCACCAACCCGGCCTATGTGGAGCTGGTGCAGGGCGGCGAGATCGATATTGCGATTTCCCCGCAGCAAATCACCATCGGCAGCCTGCTTACCCACGTTCGTCGCGGGGATATTTACAACGTTCACTCACTGCGGCGCGGCGCGGCGGAGGCGTTGGAAATTATTGCCCACGGTGACAGCCGCTCCTCCAAAGTAGTGGGCCGTCGGCTAGACGAAATAGACCTGCCCGAAGGCGTAACGATTGGCGCCATCGTTCGCGGCGACGAGGTGCTTATTGCCCACAGCCACCTGACGGTAGCCAGTGAAGACCACCTGATCCTGTTCCTGGTGGATAAAAGCAAAATTAAGGCGGTGGAAAAGCTATTCTCCGTCGGCTTCACCTTCTTCTAAACGAGACCGCGCATGCACCTGATCACGATAAGTCGCATTATCGGCATGTTGCTCATGGTATTTAGCCTGACCATGGCGTTGCCCGCAGCGCTGGCGGCGATCTATCAAGACGGTGCACTGCACGCCTTCGGCTACGCCTTTGCACTGACCTTTAGTGTCGGGCTGGTGCTGTGGCTGATCAGCCAGGGCAAGCAGCCCGACCTCGGTATTCGCGATGGTTTTTTGGTGGTGTCGCTATTCTGGACGGTACTGGGCGTTTTCGGTTCGCTGCCGTTCTTCCTTGCCGACAATCCGGGCCTGTCCTTTAGCGCGGCGGTATTTGAGTCGATCTCCGGGTTAACCACCACCGGGGCAACGGTAATCGTTGGGATCGATGAACTGCCGGTGTCGGTATTGTTTTATCGACAATTTCTCCAGTGGCTGGGGGGCATCGGTATTATCGTTATCGCCGTGGCGATCCTGCCGATACTCGGCATCGGGGGCATGCAGCTCTACCGCGCAGAAACACCCGGGCCGGTGAAGGATAACAAGCTGACGCCACGTATTACCGGCACCGCGAAAGTGCTGTTCCTGATGTATGTGGCGCTAACGGCAAGCTGCGGGCTGGCCTACTGGCTCGCGGGGATGACACCCTTTGATGCGATCTGCCACGCTTTCTCCACGGTGGCCATCGGCGGCTTTTCAACCCACGATGCCAGCATGGGCTTTTTCGACAGCCCGTTAATTTTGATGATTTGCAGCGTGTTCATGCTGTTGTCCGGCATGAGCTTTGCCATCCACTTCCACGCCTGGCGCGCGCGCAGCCCCCGCACCTATTTAATGGACTCCGAAACCAAGTTCTACCTTGGCGTAATGGCGACCGCCACGGTTTCTGTGTGCGGCTACCTATTACTGAGCGGCACCCAGGACTTGCCCGATAGTGTGGTGAACGGCATTTTCCACACCGTGTCTATTGCGACGACGACAGGGTTTGGCGCCGACGACTTCTCGGTGTGGCCCAGCTTCTTGCCAATCGGCCTGTTGATGCTGTCGTTTATTGGCGGCTGCGCCGGTTCAACTGGCGGTGGTATGAAGGCGGTCAGAATCATGCTGGTCGCCAAACAAGGGATTCGAGAGCTCAAGCAACTGATTCACCCCAGCGCCGTGATTCCATTGAAGATCGGTTCACAGCGCGTAGAGGCCAAGGTCGTCAGCGCCGTGTGGAGTTTTGTCGGCGTGTATTTGATCTCTTTTATGGGCATCACGCTGGCAATGATGGCCTGCGGCCTCGACTTCTTATCGGCGTTCTCGGCAACGGCCGCGTCGATCAATAATATGGGCCCTGGCCTCGGCGAAGTGGCCGCGAATTACAGCACTGTTAGCAACACCGGCAAATGGATTCTCTGCTATGCCATGTTGCTGGGGCGGCTGGAAATATTCACGTTGCTGGTATTGTTGTTACCGGCTTTTTGGCGCCGCTAATGTCCCGGCAAAAATGGCAACAACGCTATGCTGACGCCAGGCTGCCTCAACCGCCGTGTTGGCTGCTCAATACCTACAGCCACTGGCTGCCCGACAGAGGCTACGGCCTGGATGTCGCCTGCGGCCTGGGTGGCAATGCGATGGCACTCGCCAGGGCTGGGCTGACGGTCGACGCCCTCGACTACGCAGACAACGCCGTAGACAAGCTCAACGACTATGCACGCCGTGAGCAGCTGTCGATTAGCGCCAAATGGGGAGACCTGGAATCGCAGGGCCTCAACGCTGAGCGGCGCTACGATGTTATTGTGGTGAGTTACTATTTGCACCGGCCGCTATTGGCTCAATTGGCTGACGCTCTCGCTCCCGGCGGACTATTGTTCTACCAAACCTTTAATTCGCGCCGCCCGGCGCTCCGCGGCCCAAGCAACCCGGATTTTTTGCTCGGCGAGGGCGAACTGAGCCGCGCCTACGCCAGCCTCGAAACACTGCTTCACCGCGAAGACCTCGACTTGCGAGGCCCCGACCACGCGCTGCAGACCGGCTATATCGGCCGCAAACCCGCCACTATTCGCTAAGGCGCAATACCTCAACGGTCTTTTCGGCGATCTCGGCCTCCGTCCACGGGAATTTAATCCAGTTTTTGGCCGAGTAAGCTTCCGTCATATTTTGGTAGTAAGGCGACGCCGGATCAGTGGATTGCGAATAGGTGATAAAGCCTTCGGCCCTGGGGGTGCCCTCGGCGTCCCAGGTCACGGTCTGCACATAGCTGTTGCCATAGGTGACGTCATACGCACCATCTTGCAAGTCCCCTTCACTGCCGGCAATGGTAAATGAACCGGCAAAGCTCTCACCGCCAAAGATGGGAATTTCCTGCTCGTGAACGCCTGATCGCTGTATATCCCGAATGGCGGCAGTCTCGCTCACCCCCGCACTTTGCAGCGCCTGCACAGCATCGGCAAAGGCCCGGGCAATATCCGGGTTGAGCACATTGAGGCCCCGAGGGGTATTCACCGGATCGTCGGCCGAGAAGGGCGTGGTCCAGCGCAGCGCAGCGGGAATCGAACTGGCGTTAACACCGCGCCAGAACTCTCGCCAAATATGACCGCCGACCGAATCGAGATTATTTTTACCATCCCAGGCCGACAGCACCGAACAGGCCTGGCTGATATCAACGGGTCCGCTGCTGCCGAGCAAGGTCGGCAACTGGCAGTAGCTATCCAACACCGCCTGCCGACCCAGCTCCGCCGAATACACAGCACTATCGAGCGCCACGGTTTGCAGCAAGTCTGGTGTAAAGCGGTTGCCCGGCAGCGCGTCACTGCCATCTAAACGACGCTGAACCTGCAGCATGCACAGTCGCGTGCGCAGCGTTCGCTCGGCACCCTCATCGCCAATGATGGCAGCAAAGCCGGTCAGTGGCTGCGCCGGGTTGCTCAGCCAGTAACTGTCGTTGCAATTGTGAACCCAGTCATTGCGCTCCAGCGACGGCAGATTAGCGGGCCCGAAAATACCCGGCGCGGGCGCATCCGGGTCAGTATCCCATTCACAGGCTGCCCGCGACCCATCGAGTATGGGCAAACCCGGCAGCAGTGCCCCCAGCGCCGTTTGCAGCGGCTGGGCACCACAGCTCTGCACCTTGCTGTCGGGCACATTGGGCACCACCGTAATATCGCCATAGTAGGCGGGCTTGCCCGGCCCCGTCGCCGTTGTATTCACCCATGGCACACCCAGCACACTGCCGTGTAAATCGACAAATTCCTCGTAACTTTGCGCGCGATTCCAGCGGAAGAACTGGTTGATTAGGCGGTTGTTCTCAGCATTGGCATCGCGCAGGGTATAAGCCTTAGCAGGTGACCATTCCAACACCGGCACGCCGGAAACGGCCAGCTCAAGCATGGGACCGAAGTGCGAGCGGTACAAGGTTCGCGTTTCACTTCCCAAGGTACCGTCACCCTCGAGAATAGGGACGGTTATTTCGCTGGCTTCCATATCGCGAAGCTCCCCCTCATAGAAGTACTGAGTGGGATCAGCGGGATTCAGGGTAAGCTCGTAAAAAGTAAAGCGGTATGCGGTAGACACCGTGTGGCTCCAGGCAACATGTTGGTTGAAGCCAATTAACGCTGCCGGAACACCGTACAGCGACGCCCCCATAATCTCGGCATCGGGCAGTTGCATATGCGCCAGATACAAGCGCTCAGTGCCCTCCCAGGGAAAGTGAGGATTCACTAACAGCATGGATTCATCGGTGCTGGCCTCAGCGCCCAAGGCATACATATTGCTGGCAAAAGGCTGCTCACCTGCCAGCGGCATCTCAGAGGGGTCCAGTGCAGAGATTGCAGGAATGCTGACCGGTAGTGGCAGGTTATCCGGGGAGGGTGGCGCGGCATTGGCCACCTCGCTCACAAATACCGACGACGACGCCAAAATAGACAAGCGGAAATAGCGGCGGTAGAGGTCATCAACGGTGATTTCCGTCAGCCACGCGGCATCGCGACAGGCGAGGTGGCGGCCACTGTGTTCGCCCGACTTCAGCTCCCGCAAGTAGCGATTGTAACCGGCAACAAAGCCGCGGGTTGCCTCGACGACCTCTGGATCGCTGTTTGCTTTGATCGGCGCAATCGCGTCATCAGTCGCCACCGCCCGCCAAAAGAAGTCCGAGTCGACATTCGACGCCGTCGAACCGTTAGGAATAATGGTATAGCTGCCGTCGCGACCGAGGTATTGGGCGCGCTCACCGCGAATGGTCATCAAGTCCTCGGCCAGCACGCAAATATTGTCCTGCGCATGCACATAGCCGTAGCCATAACCCATGCTGGCGTAATTGTCGGCCTTAATGTGGGGAATGCCGTGCTCGCTGCGCCTCACTTCAACATCGTACTGCTTCGCCTCGCCCTGGCCACCCCCGGAGCTACTGCCGCTACTTCCGCCGCCGCAGGCAGTGAGCAGAACCACGGCGCTCAGTACAGCGCCTTTCATAATTTGATGGGAGTGAATCATCCTTAGCCTCGTTTACAGCAGATTTATCGTTATTGGGCGACACTAATACCCTATTATCAATAAATGCGCCATTGCAAGGAAGGACAGTCAGCAACAATGCTGGCGAAAATGGCCCTTGCCTGCCATCATAGCGCCGTAATCTGACATAAAAGATGGACTATGGCTTACGCGCAACTCGCCCTAGCACTCGCCAGCTCGGCCTCCTTAGCAGCCGCAAGCCTGTTACTGCCTGAAAACCGCTACGATTCGGCGGTATTAGCCCTGGCCATCTTCACGATGAGTATGCTGTGCTTCCTGATCGCCTTTAGCGGCAAGCTGGACGCACTGCGCGCACGACTCGGCCGCAGCCAGGCGAAAGAGCAGCAATTGCAGGCCCTGTTGGATCACAGCCCCGCCGCATTGATTTTGCTTAACAAGCACTTTCGGCCCATCTACACCAACCAGAAGTTTCACAGCCTCAGCGGCATCAGTGATGACAGCGTTCCGGACACCGCCGACATAGAGCGACTGCTATCGCTGATTTCCGAGGAAACGCGCCAACGCATTCGCAGCACAATTGAGCAAGGCCGAAGCTGGGAGGGCGAGCTACATATTCAGCTCGCCGACCGCGAGGAATATGTTGCCGCGGTGGCCTCGGCAACCAAAGACGAACAGGGCAATATAGAACACTATATATTCAGCTGTGAGGATATTTCTGAGAACAAGGCGATCGCCAACCGGCTTTTTGTTCGCGAACACTACAGCGTGTTAACCGGCTTGCCCAATCGCCAGCTGGCATTAAAAAATCTGCAGCGCACTATTGAACAGCAGGGCGAGGACGCCAGCGGATTTGCCATTTTGCACCTCGACCTCGACCGCATCCGCTTTATAAACGACTCGCTGGGCCACCACGTGGTGGATCGCTTATTTCGCGAGACAGCCGAGCGCCTGCGACGCTGTATCAACGACGAACAGCTACTCGCTCACTTGGGCGCCGACGAATTCTTGATCATTCTCGGCGAGGGCAGCTGCAGCGATGAAGCCAGTATTTTCGCCGAAACTGTGCTGAGCAAAGTGAGTGAGCGCTACCTGATAGACACTAATGAGATTAACGTCTCAGCCAGTATTGGTATCAGCCAGTATCCCGACCACGGCCGCGACGCCGAAACCCTGTTACGCAGAGCCGAGGCGGCAATGTTCGCGGCGAAGGGCAAAGGCGGCAACCAATTCTCTTTCTATCAAGCGGGTATGAGCAGCCAGGCCGAATACCGGCTGGAAACAGAGTCGCAACTGCGCCGCGCGATAGAGCGCGATGAATTTAAGCTGCACTTTCAACCTGTTATCGAGCTTGGCAGCAACCGCCTGGTTGCCGCGGAGGTGCTGCTGCGCTGGCACAATAACGAACTGCGCAACCCCGGCCCGGATCAGTTTATCTCTGTTGCAGAAGAGTGCGGCATGATTGGCATGATCGGCGAGTGGGTGATGATCAACGCCTGCCAACAGGCAATGCGGTGGCGGCGCGCGGGGCTGCCCGAAATTAACATTGCTGTGAATATCTCTGCGCGGCAGTTTGAAGAGTCCGAGATTGTCGATACGGTGCGGCGCGCCCTGCAGCAATCGGGTCTGCCGGCACGGCAATTGGAACTCGAGATCACCGAAGGCCTGTTGATCAACGATACACCCAATCTTCGCCAGTGCTTTCAGGAATTGAAGGCGCTCGGCGTTCGCCTGTCACTGGATGATTTCGGCACCGGCTATGCTTCGCTCAGCTACTTGAAGCGCTACCCCTTCGATATTCTAAAAATCGATCGCAGCTTTGTTCACGATATCGACCAAAGCCAAGATAGCGTCACGCTGGTAAACGCCATTATTGCGATGGCGCACAGCTTCGGCATGTCGGTTATTGCCGAAGGTGTCGAAAACCTGCAACAGCGACGCCTGCTAAAAGATCATCACTGCGACATGGTACAGGGCTTCCTCTACACCCCCGCGCTAAATGCCGAAGCCTTCTCAGACTGGGCTAAACGCTACGCCGACGTCCACGAAGCTCAGCATATTTAAGGCAGCTCTGATTAATTCGGTAATGGCTCAGCGGAGCCTCTCGCGTGCACTGGCGAGGCTAAGGCAGCTCGGGATAGAGCAAACTATCCCCTTCCCAGACCGAAGGCGGGCGGCACAATGGCAGCGGTGTGTCGCCTGGCAGCAGCCAAATCGGCGCTGAAAACGCCACCGGACGGTTATTATTCGCCGAATCTAACACCCTAACAAAGGCGTATTTTTTGTTGCTGCCTACGGAAAGCTCACCCTGTAGCTCGCCGCCTGTCGCCTGTGCTAACACGGTGTTCCCCGGCCCAACCAACTGCACCACCGCGCTCGACATAACTTGGCCATGCAGGCTCACCGATACTCGATAAGGCAACACGCTGCCCGCCGGTTGACGAATTCTCGCCCCCAGGGTGGCATCAGCCACGCGGTAGTCCAAACGCAATTCACTGTAGTGTTGCGCCACGGCATATATCCGCCTTGCCAACAGCGCCTCTCGCAAATCATCAAGGCTGCGAGAGCGCGCCCGGATCACGGTTTTAGGCAAGTCGGGGTCACCCCAGTGAATGCCGTGATGGTCTTCTGAACTGATCGGCGCGAGGTGCCAGCCCTTATCCAGGGCATAACTCAACCAGCTCCCGCCAGGCCCATCGCTATCGTATTCACTGCCCTTGCCAAAGACCTCAATACCGACAACGCGGTAGTCAGCGGTATCGACATAGCGAAAATCATTGAATGTAAAAGCCGGGTCACCGCCGGCAAACTCAAAGGCGGATTCCAAGGCATCTTCACGGCCGGGGTGATTAAAGCTAAGTAGTCCATCACTGCCGCCGCCAAACTGCGCAGGATAGGTAAACCACTGCCAAAACAAGGCCATACTCACCGCGTATCCGGGGCCGGTTTTGGCATTGATGATATTGCGCGAGAAGTAGACATTCGCATGGCCGAATCGGTCCGAGGTCCATTCAAAGCCGCGTATAGCCGTGAAATTATCGGTAGTGGCGGCATTGCTTTGACTTAGCGTCGCCGCCCACTTGGCCAGTGCATCCTGCGGGCGTTGCTCGTCAACCAAAAACAGGCAGTAGAGGAAGTTTTCAGGTGGGCATTCTGCCCGGCCTATGCCCGTGGAGAGGGGGATGCCCAGGTTATCGGAATGGTCAGAGGAGGCAACGAAGTCGTAGCCAAGTTCCTTCACCCGACGATACACATCCGCAGGCTTGGTTAGCGGCGTGCCGTCAGAGTAGGCGGTGTGCTCGTGCATCGCACCGATGTAATCCTCGAAGCTATCGGGATCATACGCGGGGGTGCAGGCATCGGCGGGTGCCTCCGGGCCAATTTGCTCAAGCACATAGCTTGGCTCGGTAACATCCAGCAGGGCCTCCGCGCAGCCCTCGGCAGAAGGTTGGCGCAAGCATTGGCGCAGCGACGGGCCGATGAGGTCGCCAAGTATGCAGTCGCTGCTTAACGGGTCTGAACAAGCCAGAAAAGCTTGCGGATCAAGTATCGAAGAAAGCGGGTAGAGGGGACAACCGGGTTGCAGTGGGTCCATTAAGCACGACAGAGGATCAGGGCTTTGCGCTTCCCGCGGCACCAACTGCAAGCTGCGACGCTCCTCGGTGCGCGCGCGACCATCGCTCACCTGCCACGCTATTTCAACAAGCACGGGCTCACTGAGCGCTGGAACAATAAAGCTGGCATTGGGCTTGTCGGCATCGCGCAGGCCCAAACGCACATCGCCGCTCGTTTCGCCCTGCTGCCAAGTTGTTTGCAAAGCATCACCGTCAGCGTCGCTGGCGATGCCGCGCAAGAAAACGGTTTCGCCGCTGTAGGCAACCCCGGGATCGACCTCAACACGCTCGATTTGTGGCGCCCGATTTGCGACCGGCAACAGATGGATACGCAGGTCGGCGCTGGCACTACCGCCGCTGTTGTCGGTTGCCGTCAACCTCAGTACCAGGTCTCGTGCCTCACTGGGATTGGGTGCGACAAAACTTGCCTGCAGGGTGTCGGCTCCATCTATTACAAGGTCGTTATCTTCACCCAATCCCTGCCAACGCACACTGACAATTTCGCCATCGGGATCAATCGCCGATGCACTAAGGCTCACCCGCTCGCGGCCACGCGCGTCGAAACTATCGCCCACATCGACAATGGGTAGACGGTTTTGAAACACATTGCGCAACTGCACCGAGGTGTTGTCACTACCGATAAAGCCGCCGCTATCCCGGGCGCTAAGACGAAAGCGCAGGGTGTCATCTTGCTCAACCTGGGGCAGGCGGAGATGCAAGCTGTCTTGGTCACTGGCGCCAATAATCGTGGCACTCGGTCCCGCCGTTTGCTGCCAGGAAAGGGCCCTGATACTGCGGCCGTTGCGCGCCGTTACCGAGGAATAGAGCCTGATTTCTTCCCCTTCATCAGCCACTTTATCTGAACCGGCATCCACCCGCGGCGCCATTGCTGTATCGTTAGCCGGCCTTAACTGAATCGAGGTTTCGGCAGATCGGGGCTCCCCGTCGGCAGCCTGACGCTGCACACGCACACGAATACTGGCAGGGCCGTTCAGCGCCACGCTGCGATATTGATAACGCTCTTCATCAACCTCGGCGGTTTCCAGCAGGGACTGGCCGGAGACGACCGTCCACTGCCACGGCGCAGTCATGGCGCTATCGCTGTTATCCTGTGCTAACAGAATTTGCGTACTTTGCGCGGCGACTTCCGTTTCACCAATAATCGTCAGCTCGCGGTTATCGGCGGGCACACTACTGTTGTCACTGCCCGATGAACTCCCGCCACCGCAGGCGCTGAGAATGATACAACAGGCGATAAAACCGCTTCGAATGGCAAACACGTCGACAAGACCAATCAGTGAAAACGGGGAGTGTAGCGCCGCTATGTGACATCGAGGTTAAATGTGACAGGAGGGTTACTTCACGCCTCGATGACGGCGAATCAGATCGTAAGCCGCTCTGATTTCCTGAGACTTTTCGGTCGCTATCTTCAGCATATCCTCAGGTACACCGCGCGCAATGAGCTTGTCTGGGTGATGCTCACTCATCAGCCGGCGATAGGCCTTCTTCAATTCAGCATTGCTGACATCAGCGCTAACCCCAAGGGCGGTGTAGGCATCCTCCAGGTCACTGTGTTGCTGGCGGTGGGCCTGTTCTCGGGATGAATGTTGGTGGTAATTAAAGTGCTGCTGAGCGCGACTCATTTTTAGCAGTTGCTCAAAGTCTCGCGTGGCAAAACCGAGGAACTGCGCCACGCGGGATAAAACAGCCTCTTCGGCGGCATCTATTTCGCCGTCGGCGATCGCCATTGCCAGCAACGCCTCTATCAGCATTTGCTTTAACAGCGGCTGAGCCGCGCAGTGTTCCAAAAAGCGGGACACCTCTTCCTCGAGCACAAAGGCGTCGCCGCTACCTTCCTTAAACCGCTCAATAGCGCTGCGCCGCCGCTCGCTGCTCAAGCCCAGCTGAGTAAAAATGGCTTCTGCCTGATGAATTTCTCGCTCGCACACGCGGCCATCGGCTTTAGCGAGATGCCCCATAATGCGAAATGTGCTGTCAAAAAACGCCTGCTGGAGCTGCTCCCGGCGCGCGGCGTAGTTGAAGCCCATCGCCTGCTTCAGGCCTCGGTCGAAAAAATGCCCAATGGCCAATCCGACCACTGCCAATAGCACTCCGCCGGTAAAATAGCCGAGTACTGCGCCGATGAGTTTTCCCATGCTGTGTTGCTCCACACCACTGTGAACAGGTCCTAGATCATAACAAGTCTATTCCTCGGCCACACGCGTCGCCGCGAGCCACGCAACGCTGTATAATCCTCGCTTCTTTTATTCCACGCACAGCGGTAGACGGGGATCACAGTGAACCAGGCAGATGTAAGCAGCTTCCAGGGACTCATCCTGAGCCTGCAACAGTTTTGGGCCAAGCAGGGCTGCGTTGTTTTGCAGCCCCTCGATATGGAAGTCGGCGCAGGCACCTTTCACCCAGCCACATTCTTGCGGGCTATCGGCCCCGAGAGCTGGAATGCCGCCTATGTGCAGCCATGCCGACGCCCCACCGACGGTCGCTATGGCGAGAACCCTAACCGCCTTCAGCACTACTACCAGTTTCAGGTAGTCATGAAGCCTTCGCCCGATAATATTCAAGAGCTCTATCTCGACTCCCTGCGCATGCTAGGTATCGATCCAACGGTTCACGACATACGCTTTGTTGAGGACAACTGGGAGTCGCCGACACTGGGCGCCTGGGGACTCGGCTGGGAAGTGTGGCTGAATGGCATGGAAGTCACGCAGTTTACCTACTTCCAGCAAGTGGGCGGTATTGAGTGTTTCCCGGTTACTGGCGAGATCACCTACGGCCTGGAACGTATCGCCATGTACCTGCAGGGCGTGGACAGCATCTACGACCTGGTGTGGACCGACGGGCCCGAAGGCAAAGTGACCTACGGCGATGTGTTCCACCAAAACGAGGTGGAGATGTCGACCTTTAACTTTGAAGAGGCCGACGTCGAACAACTGTTCAGCAATTTCGACCACTACGAGGCAGAAAGCCAGCGCCTGGTAGAGAAAGGCCTGCCTCTTCCCGCCTATGAGATGGTTATGAAGGCCTCACACGCCTTTAACTTACTCGACGCTCGCCACGCCATTTCGGTCACCGAGCGCCAGCGCTTTATCTTGCGTGTTCGTGGCCTGGCCCGCGCAGTGGCCCATGCCTACGACGAAGCGCGAAACCAACTTGACTACCCGCTAGCCAGCGACGAGCGAAAAGCCGTATGGCGCGAACAATTTCGCGCAGACAAAGGAACAGCCTGATGAGCAAGCGTGATCTGCTGATAGAGATCGGCACAGAAGAACTCCCCCCGAAGGCACTCAGCAGCCTGTCCGAGGCCTTCACCAACAGCATTACCCAGCAATTGGCCGCTGAGGAACTGAGCTTCGATGGCGTAGAAGGCTTCGCCTCGCCACGTCGCCTTGCTGTGGTCGTTAGTCAACTCGACGAACAGGCGCCCAGCAAAGACATAGAAAAGTGGGGGCCGCCTGTCAAAGTCGCCTTTAAGGACGGCCAGGCCACCAAAGCCGCCGAGGCCTTTGCAAAGAGCAATGGTTTGGCACTGGATGAGCTGAGTAATTACATTGCCAATGACGGCAAGCAAGACAAGCTGTGCTTCCGCTCTACCGCTGAAGGCAGCCAAGCCAGCGAAAAACTGCCAGGCTTTATCGATCAGGCCCTGGCGTCTCTGCCCATCCCCAAGCGTATGCGTTGGGGTGCAAAGCGTGAGCAGTTTGTGCGCCCCGTACACTGGGTGAGCGTTATTTTTGGCGACGAGGTTGTTAGTGGTGAGGTGATGGGTCATCGCATCGGCCGCAGCAGTCGCGGCCACCGCTTTCACAGCGAAGGCGAGCTGCAACTGGGCAAGCCCGCAGATTACGCGCGCCAGCTGGAAGAAGAAGGCTGTGTTATCGCCGACTTTAGCCGTCGCCGTGAGTTAATTCGCCAACAAGTCACCGCGCAGGGGCAGCGCCTCGGCGGTGAGGCGGTGATCGACCCGGCACTGCTGGACGAAGTCACCGCACTGGTTGAATGGCCGGTGGCCTTAGCGGGTAATTTTGAGCAGCGTTTCTTGCAGGTTCCCGCTGAGGCCTTGGTGTCCTCGATGAAGGAACACCAGAAGTATTTTCACGTGGTAGATACCAAGGGGGAGTTGCTCCCTCACTTTATCACGGTGTCCAACATTGAAAGCCGCGAGCCGGAAAAAGTCATCGATGGCAATGAGCGGGTTATTCGCCCGCGCCTGAGCGACGCCGCTTTCTTCTTCGAAACCGACTGTAAAACATCATTGGCAGAGCGCCGCGAGCGGCTGAAGAAAGTCGTTTTTCAGGAAAAGCTTGGCAGCATTTTCGACAAAACCGAACGCGTTGCCGAACTCTCGGCGCTTATTGCCTCGCAATTGAATGTCGACGCCGCGCAGGCGCGCCGAGCCGCCGAGCTTAGCAAAAGCGATCTGGTGTCAGAGATGGTGCTGGAATTCGACGATATGCAGGGCATTGCCGGTACCTACTACGCCAAGAATGATGGCGAGCCCGCCGCGGTTGCCCAGGCGATGCAGGAGCAGTATCTGCCTCGCTTTGCCGGCGATGAATTACCGGCTGGTGATGTCGGCACGGTCGTCGCCCTGGCAGACCGCCTGGACACAATAAGCGGTATTTTCGGTATCGGCCAACTGCCCACCGGGTCGAAAGACCCCTTTGCCCTGCGCCGCGCGTCACTGGCGGTCATGCGCATTCTGATCGAAAAAGCCTTGGACCTGGATCTGCGCCCGCTAGTCGTTAAGGCCATTGCTCAACACAGCGCGGTGAAGGGCAGCGACGAGCTGGTAGAGAGCATCCTCGGCTACATGTTTGAGCGACTGCGCGCCTGGTATGACGACAAAGGCGTGGCCAGCGAAATCTTCCTCGCCGTCAATGCCAAAGGCATCACTCATGCCCTCGACTTTGATCGCCGCGTTAACGCTGTTCAAGCCTTTACCCACTTGAAGGAAGCCAGTGCATTGGCCGCCGCCAACAAGCGCGTATCGAATATTCTCGCCAAAGCGGAAGGGGATGTAACGCCGACAGTCGATGCGAGCTTATTGCAAGAAGACGCCGAGCAAGCGCTGCACTCAGCCTTGGGGGCGTGCTCGTCAGAAGCCCTGGCGCTATTTGAATCCGGCGACTACACCGCAGGCTTGAAGTCACTGGCGGTCTTGCAGGGCCCTGTTGATCGCTTCTTTGACGATGTCATGGTGAACGCCGACGACCCGGCTCTCAAGAATAACCGCCTCAGCTTACTCAAACAGCTACAAGCCTTGTTCTTGGAAGTGGCCGATATATCACTGCTGGTGCCTGCTAAAAAATAGCGGGCAAGCGATGCGAAGGGAGCAGGGATGACGTTACCGTACAAAGTGTGGCTCGGACTGCGCTCGGGGCTGTTTTTTGTAAGCTATGCGCTGATTACGCTGTTTTTTAGCGTTACAGGTATTGTGTTCACGTGGTTCCTACCCTTCCATGTTCGCGGCCGCTACTTTGTCATCGGCAATGCGCTGATCATTTTCTGTCTGCGACTATTTTGTGGCGTACGCACGCGCGTCGTCGGCGAATTGCCTGTGCAGCAGCCCTATGTCGCCCTGGCAAAACACCAAAGCCAGTGGGAAACCTTTTATTTGCAGTGGTTTCTTTTTCCCGTTACCACCGTGGTTAAAAAGGAGCTGCTGTCCGTGCCGTTCTTCGGTTGGGCGCTGCGCATGATGAATGCGATCGGCATCGATCGCAGCAACCCCCGGGCGGCCATGCGCCAAACCATGGAGCAGGGCACTCGGCATCTGGCGAATAACTGCAACCTGCTTATCTTCCCAGAGGGAACCCGTGTGCCCCATGGCGTGCGCGGTAAATACGCCAGGGGAGGAGCAGGCATTGCCGTCAAAGCCGGTGTACCCATTTTACCCATCGCTCACAACGCCGGAAGGCTGTGGCCACCCAAGAGCCTGCTTATTCGGCCAGGCACCGTCACGCTGTGGATAGGGGAGCTGATTGACACTCGCGACGGCGACCCAAAGGCCCTGGCCGAACAGGCCGCAGAATGGATCGAGCAACACTGCGATAAAATGCCTTAGCCGGAATCAACACAAAAAAAAGCCCGCGAATCGATGCGACTCGCGGGCTTTTTTAGTGCCTGGGATCAGACATCCAAGTTAGCCACTTTCAGGGCATTGCTTTCAATGAAATCGCGGCGAGGCTCGACTTGATCACCCATCAAGCAGGTAAAGATCTGGTCGGCGGCAATCGCGTCTTCAATCGTGACCCGCAGCATGCGTCGGGCATCTGGATCCATGGTGGTTTCCCACAGCTGATCTGGGTTCATTTCACCCAGCCCTTTATAGCGCTGCACGTTGATGCCGCGCTCTGCCTGGGCCATTAACCAGTTCATCACCTCGTCGAAGCTTTCCACCTCTTGGGTGCGCTCACCGCGTTTGATATAGGCGCCGTCTTCGAGCAGCCCCTGCAGGCTTTCACCGAGTTCTGCAATGCTTTGATAATCCGAAGACTTGAAGAAATCACGCCCAAACCGATAGTGGGTACTTACTCCGTGGGAGGTTATTTCCACCTCAGGGACAAAGATATTCAGCTCATTGTCTTCCACTACCCGCACATCGTAGCGGTGTTGCGGATCGCGGGCTTCTAGCTCTACGGTGACCTCTGCCAGCGCGGTGCACCATTTATCCATCACGGCCCGGTCGCCGAGTTGATCGGCCTTAACGGTGGGTAGGTGGACAACTTCACGCAACAATCGCGCAGGATAAATACGCGACAGCCGCTGGGTGATATCTTCAACTTTCCTGAAGTTGGTCACCAACTTTTCCAGGCCTGCACCAGTGATCGGGGCCGCGTCCGGGTTTACGTATAACGCTGCACCATCTAGCGCATTCTGGGTTAAGTAGCTGGCCAGTGCAGCCTCATCTTTCAAATACTGATGCTGCTTTCCGCGCCCGATTTTATACAGGGGCGGTTGGGCAATATAGACATAACCGTTTTCAATCAGCTCCGGCATTTGACGGAAGAAGAAGGTCAGCAGAAGGGTACGAATGTGCGAGCCGTCTACGTCGGCGTCGGTCATGATGATAATGTGGTGATAACGCAGCTTTTCTAAGTTGAATTCCTCTTTGCCAATGCCGCAGCCAAGGGCCGTAACAATGGTGCCAACTTCAGCAGAGGAGAGCATCTTGTCGAAGCGCGCCTTCTCAACATTCAATATTTTACCTTTGAGGGGCAGAATAGCCTGAGTGCGACGGTCGCGGCCCTGCTTAGCCGATCCACCCGCCGAGTCACCCTCCACCAAGTACAATTCAGAAAGACCGGGGTCTTTTTCCTGGCAGTCTGCAAGTTTGCCTGGCAGGCCTGCAATATCCAGAGCGCCTTTGCGGCGGGTCATTTCCCTGGCTTTACGAGCAGCTTCACGAGCACGGGCCGCATCCAGCATTTTCTGGACGATCTGCTTGGCTTCGTTGGGGCTCTCCAGCAGGAAGTCACCAAACTTGGCCGTCATTGCTTGCTCGACAACCGTTTTCACTTCGCTGGAAACCAGCTTGTCTTTGGTCTGCGAAGAGAACTTGGGGTCGGGGACTTTAACTGAAATAACGGCGGTTAGACCCTCTCTCGCATCATCGCCTGTAGTGGAGACCTTAGCTTTCTTCGCCAGGCCTTCACTTTCAATGTAGCTATTCAGGTTACGCGTCAGACCGGCCCGGAATCCAGCCAAATGGGTGCCACCGTCGCGCTGAGGAATATTGTTGGTGTAACAGAATATATTTTCCTGGAAGCCGTCATTCCACTGAAGGGCGACCTCAACACCTATGCCATCTGCTTCGGTAGTGAAGTGGAAAACATCGTTAACCGCGCTTTTATTGTTGTTGAGATACTCAACAAAGGCGCTAAGACCACCTTCATAACAGAAAACTTCTTTTTCGCCACTGCGCTCATCGATTAGCTCGATGTTGATACCGGAGTTCAGGAATGCCAGTTCACGAATACGCTTCGCGAGATAATCGAAGTGGAATTCAATATTGCTGAAGGTTTCTTTACTGGGCTTAAAACGGACTTCCGTCCCGCTGCGTTCAGTATCACCAATAATCGCCAGTGGCGCGTCGGGTACACCGTGACGATAGACTTGCTCGTGAACTTTACCGCCCCGACGAATGGTGAGGCGCAGCTCTTCAGAGAGGGCATTTACCACGGATACACCAACACCGTGGAGACCACCAGAAACCTTGTAAGTATTGTCGTCAAATTTCCCACCCGCGTGCAGGACGGTCATGATAACTTCAGCCGCCGATACACCCTCATCATGGATCTCGGTGGGAATACCGCGCCCATCGTCACAGACGGTAACGGACTCATCGGGGTGAATAATAATTTGTATCTTGTTGCAGTGGCCTGCCAGAGCCTCATCAATCGAGTTATCGACGATTTCGAATACCATATGGTGAAGGCCTGAACCATCATCGGTGTCGCCGATGTACATGCCGGGACGCTTACGCACGGCGTCGAGACCTTTTAGCACCTTGATACTGGAGGAATCGTAATTTTTGTTTTCTTCTGTCATTCTTTGAACCTCTACACACAAGAGCCTTGCCCAGCAGCAAGTCCTTTTTATTTACCTGTCGCCCACACGCCATTGGCTGGAATCAGGCGTTGGTAAAATGTTCCACGTGAAACCTTCTTATCTCTTTTGCGTCACCCAGCCAAGCGTCATCAAGATCTGATGCTTCTATGGATGTCGCGAAAACCTGCATATCCATGCTCGCGATCACACCAAACAGGGCAGCGCGGCGCTCTCTATCCAACTCTGCGGGCAAGTCATCGACTAACAACAGCACATCCAGGTTTTGTCGTCGCATCAACCTGCATTGTGCTAATTTCAGCGCACATACCAGCGTTTTAATCTGCCCGCGCGACAATACCTCGGCCGCGTTAGTACCACCGTAGCTAAAGCGAATATCGGCGCGGTGCGGACCTACTCGCGTAAACCCTTGCCGCAGGTCTTGCTCCCTAGATTCATTTAAGAGCCTACGCAAATCCTCTGCGCCTAAACGACCCTCGTCGTCATCCCAGCCACTGATAAAGCGCATAGTAAAAAGCGAGGCATCCAGAAGGTGGCTTGCGTCCTGCCCAGAGCCACCCTGAAGCTCGTTAAGCAGACTTACAAACGCTTCCTCTAGCTCCGCAAACTGAGCGCGGCGCATAGCCGTGATTTTCGCCCCTGTCAGCGCAATTTCCTCCTCCCAGGGGGAGAGCATTGCATCCGATAGTTTACCACGTCTGAGCAGTGTATTTCGCTGCTTTACCGCTTTTCTATACCTTGACCACTCCTCGTAAAAACCAAGATGTTTCACGTGGAACACTGACCAATCGAGAAACTGCCGGCGCACGGTTGGTGAGCCTTCAAACAATTGAAAGCTATCGGGGTTGATCAACTGCACGGGAAGCAAACCCGCTAAATCCGAGAAGGACCGGAGTCGTTCGCCCGCATACTTAACCAGCAGCGACTTATCCCGCCCGCGCTGGATGCCAAGCATCCGACTATCGTCAAAAGCACCGTCAACCAACTCTCCCCTTACCAATAGAGAACGGGAGTCAAAATTCACCACACTATTAATTTTTCGTGAACGAAATGACCGCGTAAGGGAAAGCATATGTATCGCCTCAAGCACCGAGGTCTTACCACTACCATTCACACCATGGATGAAATTAAAGGTAGAGAGATCACTCAACACACAGCGCCGCAAATTACGAAAATTGGAGATATGTAATTCACTTAACCGCATCGGGCGTCACAAACTCCGCAAACAGGAGGGAAGGGGAAGAATACAAAAACGGCCACCATCGCTGGCGGCCGCTATCAAAATCGCAAACATCCGTAATTGCCGACAGCTTACAAGCGCATTGGCATAACAACGTATTGGCTATCGCTGCTCTCAGACTCTTCAACCAAGGCTGAGCTGTTGGCGTCCGACAGCGAGAATTTCACGGTTTCGCCATTGATTGCCGACATCACGTCCAACAGATAGCTCACGTTGAAACCTATCTCCAGGCTATCGCCCTCGTAATCCACCGCTACGATTTCTTCCGCTTCTTCTTGCTCGGGATTGTTAGCCACTATCTGCAAGTTGCCACTGCTGAGTAACAGGCGAATGCCGCGGTATTTTTCGTTAGACAAAATTGCAGTACGTGCAAAGGCTTGCTTAAGCTCTGCTCGGCTACCTAATACCGTTTTGGTGCTGCCACGGGGCAGTACACGCTCGTAATCGGGGAATTTTCCGTCTATCAACTTAGACGTGAATGTGAAATCACGGGTGACCACGCGGATGTGGTTACTACCCACAAAAAGCTCCGCATCATCGTTTTCATTAATAAGCAGACGACCCAGCTCGATAACCCCTTTACGTGGCAGGATCACCTGGGCGCTGTTAGAAACATTGATGTCGCCATTGAAGCTGGCCATCGCCAGACGGTGACCATCTGTCGCAACCACTCGCAACAAACCGGGGTTCACCTCGAACAGCATCCCGTTCAGATAGTAGCGAACATCCTGCTGCGCCATGGCAAAGCTGGTGCGATCGATCAAGCGCTTTAAATCACCTTGCTTCAGGCTGAAACGCTGACCGCCGTGACCCTGCTCAACACTGGGAAAATCACTGGCGGGAAGGGTGGACAGCTGGAAGCGGCTGCGTCCCGATTTAATAATGAGCTTCTGCTCGTCCTGGCTAACATCGATCACCGAGCCCTCGGGCAGGGCCTTACAAATATCCACCAACTTCTTGGCGGGTACCGTGATTTCTCCCGGCTCGCTTGCCTGGCCCTCTTCCGCCAAATCCACACGACCGATCAACTCCACCTCGAGATCCGTACCCGTCAGCGAAAGTTGCTGACCATCCAGCACTAACTGAACATTCGCCAAAATAGGCAGCGTTTGGCGGCGTTCTACAACACCGGCAACAAGGTTCAGGGGCTTGATCAAAGCGTCCCTAGAAATAGAAAATTTCATTCGTTGTCTTCCCGTTGGTTTTTGCTGGTCGCAGGGCCGCTTTCCCAGGCCATAACAAACTACACTTTATTATAAAAACTGACCTAAAAACATTAGGTTGTCAGAAGTCTTATCAAATTCTTATAGTCTTCCCTGATATCGGCATCAGCGTCGCGCAATTCTTTTATTTTACGGCAGGCATGCAACACGGTCGTATGGTCCCGACCACCAAAACCCTCGCCGATTTCGGGCAAACTGTGGTTGGTTAACTCTTTGGAAAGCGCCATTGCTAACTGCCGCGGACGCGCCACCGAACGACTGCGACGCTTGGACATTAAATCGGCAATTTTAATCTTGTAATACTCTGCGACGGTGCGTTGGATATTATCCAAACTCACTTGCTTATCCTGCAGCGCCAGCAAGTCTTTTAGCGATTCTTTAATAAGCGGAATATCGATGGGCTTGGCCATAAACCGTGAACTCGCGATAACCCGCTTCAACACACCCTCAAGCTCGCGGACATTCGAGCGAACACGCTGAGCAATAAAAAACGCCGCATCAGAGGGCAGGGGGATATTCTCTTGCTCTGCCTTTTTCAGCAAAATAGCCACCCGCGTTTCCAACTCTGGCGGCTCTACCGCAACGGTAAGCCCCCAACCAAAACGCGACTTCAACCGTTCTTCCAGCCCCTTAATTTCTTTGGGGTAGCGGTCACAGGTAAGGATCATCTGCTGACCGCCTTCCAGCAAGGCGTTAAAGGTGTGGAAGAACTCCTCCTGGGAACGCTCTTTTCCTGAGAAAAACTGAATATCGTCAATTAACAGCGCATCCACCGAGCGGTAATAGCGCTTAAATTCATTGATCGCATTGAGCTGCAAGGCTTTAACCATATCGGCAACAAAGCGCTCAGAGTGAAGATATACCACGCGAGCATTGGGGTTTTGTTGCACCAGGGAGTTACCCACCGCGTGCATAAGGTGCGTTTTACCCAAGCCAACCCCACCATATAAAAATAGCGGGTTATACGCGCGCCCCGGGTTCTCAGCGACCTGGCTTGCTGCCGCGCGGGCAAGCTGGTTGGACTTACCCTCTACAAACGTTTCGAAGGTATAGCCCTCCATCAAGGAGCTTTGATGGCGAATACCACCTTCAACTTCCACTTGCCGCTGGGGGGGGGTAGTGGGTGCTGCCGCAGTGGAGGACTGGATAATTGCCGGAGCAGGTACCGGGGCAACGCCCTCATCCCCCGCGGGTGCACTTTCTGTGGCAGCAGGGCTTTGACTCAGGTCCTCACCATAACTGGCAGGAGGAGTAGGGCGTTGGCGCGCCATTGCCGATTGCTGGCGATCGGCAATGGCCAGCTCAACATTGAAGCCTTGGCCGCCGGCGAACTCTGCAACCAGCTCTTCAATCCGAGCAAAAAATCTATCGTTGACCCAATCTTTAACAAAGCGATTAGGCGCCAGCAGGCGCAACCAACCTTCTCCAGCCTCTAAACGCAGCGGCCGAATCCAGGTATTGAACTGCTGCGCGGGCAACTCCTCTTGAAGAACCGCTAAGCACCGCTGCCATATGGCGTCAGACAAAATAACACTCCCAAAACCAAAAATACCCGCCCAGCGAACACCGACCTTGTAACCATAACAAAGGCGCCGCGTAAACGAGGTAAAACCCAGCTAAACCTATAAACAGGCCGGACATTCTACGCCTTCAACCCAAACTTATCCACACCTACGCGACTTTATCAACAATCGCGAATCGTTAAAAAATACCTAAATTTCAATGATATATAACAATAAACAATAAGACTCTATGGATAAAATAGAACAACATGTGGATAACCCCGGGATCAAGATGTGAATAACTTGTCAATAGGGTGTTATCATCGAAAACATCTAGCGAAGCCCCTCAACCAGCCGGAAATTCCGATAACGAAGCCGGTGAGAGGCTTGGCAAATAAACCCCTTACAGGCATTGCTATTAGCGGTGCTGTCCACTAAAATTCGCGATCCGATTTTTCGTGCTCCAGCCACTTATTCCGGCAGGAGACAAAGAACTCGTCGTATAACGACACTGTGAACGGACAAGATCATGAAAAGAACTTTTCAACCAAGCAACCTGAAACGCGCCCGCACTCACGGTTTCCGTGCTCGCATGGCAACCAAGAACGGCCGCAAAGTATTGAACCGTCGTCGCGCTAAAGGCCGTGCTGTTCTGTCTGCATAATTAAGCGCTAGATTAAGGTACCGGTATTGCAGTGGAATTCGGCTTTGATAAATCACTGCGTCTACTCAATGCCGGCGACTACCAGGCTGTATTCGACCAATCTCGTCTGAAGGTCTCTACCGCCGAATTATTATTTCTAGCGAATGCCAACGGCCTCGACCATCCCCGGCTTGGCCTTGTTGTTGCCAAGAAGAACGTACGCTTAGCCGCACAGCGAAATCGCCTGAAACGCATCGTTCGAGAGAGTTTCAGAATGCAGCAGTCGCGATTACCGGGTATCGATGTTATCGTGCTGGCTCGAAAGGGCGTCGACAAGCTCGACAATCCCACTTTGCATAGAACCTGCAAACAGTTGTGGCGACAGTTAGAAAAGCGCGCCGAGAAGCAACTGCGCAAGCAAGAGGGTTAAACCTTGCAGCGCCAACTTATTGCCTGCATCAAGTTTTACCGCCTGTGCATCAGTCCGCTGATGGCACCACATTGCCGTTTCTATCCCAGCTGTTCCCATTACGCTATCGACGCGATCCGCGAGCACGGTGCCCTGCGTGGCAGCTGGCTTGCCCTGCGCCGCATCGGTCGCTGCCACCCGTTAAATCCCGGCGGCTACGACCCCGTTCCACCCTGCCATCACTGCCAAAACGAAAACAACTCAATCAAGGCTATTAAGCAATGATCGATATTCAGCGCTACCTACTTATCGCCGCCATCGCCGCGCTCTCATTTATGCTGCTGGTTGAATGGAAAAACTTTGATGGCGGCAACACTGCTCCGCTGGCCGCGGCCGCTGCACTGGCTGAGCAACCGGCCAACGCCGACGTTTCTCTACCCACCAACGACGCTGGCAGTGACGATTTACCCACCGCCGACAATGTCGACAACAGCGTTGAAGACTTCGCCGATAAGGGCGTAGACAGCCGCTACATCCATATTCGTAACGATGTTCTGGACCTGAAAATCGATCTACAGGGCGGCGACATTGTCTATGCCGCAACCTTGGAGCACCGCGACAGCATCGAGGAAGAAGAAGCCTTCGTACTGCTGGAAAACAACCAGCGTCGCAGCTATGTGGCCCAGAGTGGCTTAATCGGTAAAAACGCCACCGACACGGCGCAGGGCCGACCCATGTTTAGCGCCAACCTTGAGAGCTTCTCCTTGGAAGAAGGTCAGGACAGTGTTTCCGCGAACCTGCGCTATCAATACAGCGACGACATTCTTATCACCAAACGCTACACCCTGCAGCGTGGCGATTATCTGGTAAAACTCGACTACCTTGTTGAAAACCGCTCTAGTGAAGCGTTTAGTGCCTCACTGTTTGGCCAACTGAAGCGCGACAACAGTGTCGACCCCGGTGTCAGCGACGACGGCCTGTTCGCCATGAAACCCTTTATGGGTGTCGCCTATTCCAGCAGCGAAGACCCCTACAACAAACTGGCCTTCCACAAGCTGAAAGAAAAGCCACTCAACGAGCAAATGGAAGGTGGCTGGGTCGCCATAATCCAACACTACTTCCTTAGCGCCTGGGTGCCCGACCAATCTGCCAACAACAGTTTTAAAACCGTTGTTACGCGCCAGGGCTTAAATATTGTTCGCTTCACCTCGCCGTCGCAAACGGTTGCTGCCGGTGAGCAGGGCACCTTGAGCGCGGCGATTTATATCGGTCCTAAAGACCAATACCGTTTAGAGGAAATCTCTCCTGGTCTGGAACTCACCGTCGATTACGGCTGGCTGTGGTGGATAGCGCAACCCTTGTTCTGGCTGCTGACCAAACTCTACAGCGTCTTCGGCAACTGGGGTTGGGCGATTATCGGCGTTACCGTGTTGGTAAAAGCCGCCTTCTTCCAGCTCAATGCCAAGGCCTTCACCTCCATGGCAAATATGCGCAAGGTGCAGCCTAAACTGATGGAGCTGCGCGAGCGCTACGCCGACGACCGTCAAAAACAGTCCCAGGCGATGATGGAGCTGTACAAGAAAGAAAAAATTAACCCCGTCGGCGGCTGCCTGCCCATGCTGGTGCAAATGCCAGTATTCATCGCCCTCTACTGGGTGCTGATGGAAAGTGTTGAGCTGCGCCACGCACCCTTTATGTTGTGGATTAATGACCTGTCAGCAATGGACCCCTATTTTGTCTTGCCGCTGATTATGGGTGCGTCGATGTTCATTCAGCAAAAGCTGAACCCGCCACCGGCAGATCCTATGCAGGCGAAAATCATGCAGTGGATGCCCATCGTCTTCACCTTCTTCTTCCTGTTCTTCCCCGCGGGCTTGGTACTGTACTGGGTGGTCAACAACACCCTGTCGATTATTCAGCAGTACATTATTACCAAGCGCATCGAAAAAGCTGGCTTGCCGTCTCGTTAAGCGATGAGCCAGCAAGACACCATCGCCGCCATTGCCACGCCGCCCGGCAAAGGCGGCGTTGGTATCATCCGCATTTCGGGCAGTAAAAGCCTGGCCATTGCCGCTGCGCTGATGGATCGCAGCCCGCAACCACGGCGTGCCCACTTCGCCCATTTTCGCGAGATTATCGACAACGAAACGGATGTTATCGACCAGGGGCTGGCGTTGTTTTTCCCCGGCCCCAACTCCTTTACCGGCGAAGATGTTCTGGAACTGCAGGGTCACGGCGGCCCGGTAATTATGGATCGCCTGCTCAAGGCCTGCCTGCGTGCCGGTGCTCGCATGGCGCGGCCTGGCGAGTTCTCCGAGCGCGCGTTTCTGAACAACAAAATCGATCTCGCCCAGGCTGAAGCCATCGCCGACTTGATCGATAGCGCCTCAGAGCAGGCCGCTCGCCAGGCGATGCGTTCACTTGACGGCGCCTTTAGTCGCGAGATCGACCAACTGGTCGAAGCGGTCACCGTATTGCGGATCTATGTCGAAGCGGCGATAGACTTTCCGGAAGAAGAAATCGACTTTATTAGCGACAGCCGAGTCGCCGACGACTTGAGCGCCATCAAACAGCAGCTTCAACACGTCAGCAACGCCGCCCAGCAAGGCAGTTTGCTTCGCGACGGTATGACCGTTGTTATTGCCGGGAAACCCAATGCGGGTAAATCCAGCTTGCTGAACGCCCTGGCCGGGCGAGAGTCTGCCATCGTTACTGACATTGCCGGCACCACGCGGGACATACTGCGCGAAAACATTCTGATTGACGGCATGCCGCTGCACATTATTGACACCGCCGGTCTGCGCGACAGCGATGACCCGGTGGAACAGGAGGGCATTCGCCGAGCCTGGCAGGAAATCGACAAAGCGGACCGCGTACTGCTAATCGTCGATAGCCACCAACAGCGCCACGCCGATATACCCGACACCTTCGCCGAGCACGCCAATGCCGGCAAACTCAGCCTGATATTCAATAAATGTGATTTAAGTGGCGAAACCGTGCGCGAGGACACGCAAGGCGAGCTGCCCACGCTCTACCTCAGTGCCAAGGCAGAACAGGGCATCGACCTGCTGCGCAACCACCTCAAGCGCTGCGTGGGCTTTGAAGACGGCGACAGCCCGTTTATTGCCAGGCGGCGGCATATTGAAGCACTGAATACTGCCCGCGAGCACCTCCTGCAAGGCGAACACCAGCTCCACCACTACAATGCCGGCGAACTGCTCGCCGAAGAACTCCGCCTCGCCCAGCAAAGCCTGTCAGAAATCACCGGTGCCTTCACATCCGACGATCTGTTAGGCCGCATCTTTTCCAGTTTTTGTATCGGAAAATAGCTATCCCTATTATCACTTCATGCGCAGTACAATTTGCGACATAGTTGTGAGACCCCAGCTACACTTATCGTAAGTTACTACCGTTAAAATTTTCCGCCACAAGGACGTCTCTATGGCTGACGCTACCCGCCACTCTCTATTATTACTACTGGTCGCTAGCAGCGCCGCCACCATGCCCAGCCATGCCCAGTTGTGGGATAACGAGGCACTTCCCGTTGTGCTTACACCAGCCCGCCTGAAACAAAGCCGCAGCGAGGTTCCCGCCAGTGTCAGTGTGATCGACCGTCAAATGATCATCGCATCGGGAATACGCCGTATCCCCGAATTATTCCGGCTGATACCCGGCACATCAGTCGGTGCACGCGACGGCTGGAACCACGTGGTCAGCTACCACGGCACAAATTATCGCGACTCGCGGCGCATGCAGGTGCTGGTAGATGGACGCAGCATCTACCAAGCGGGCCTGGCAACGGTAAACTGGAACGATATTCCCCTGGCAATTGAAGACATCGAACGTATCGAAGTCGTCCGGGGCCCCTCCACGGCAAGTTACGGCGCCAATGCGTTTTTGGGCGTCATCAATATTATTACCCGTCACCCCGACGATGCCGACAAACTCTACCTACAAGCCCGCAAGGGTGATAACCAGGTCGAGGACTACCTGCTCAGCCACGCCGGTAGCTTCGAGGGCGGCAAGTACCGATTGAGCTTACAAAGCCGTCGCGATGATGGTTTTGAAGTCAACCGCGACGGTGAAGACCGCCGCGACAGCGATAATAGCGACACACTCAACCTGCGCTATGAAAAGGCCCTCGACCAGGCCAATATCAGCTTGGCGATGGGCTACAAACAGGGGTGGGTGACCGATGACTTCGCCGATATCGATGTCACCTCACCCGATACCCGTCACCGCAACCATTTTGTTTCCGCCAAAATGAGTTGGGACTTAAGCAAAGACCACCATCAACACTTGCGCATTGACTACTCCGGTCAAAAGCAGCAAAAAGAATGGCAGGCGGTACTGCCGCCGGCGTTTATCGGTCAGCCCACCCATCCCTCACCACTGGTGCGCGTTGATGCCAACGAAAACAGCCGGCAAACTCGCCAAGACATTGAGTTTCAGGACACCATGGTGTGGTCACCAGACTTAAAGACAGTGGCTGGCATTCACATCAAGCACAACCGAGTTAGCTCCGAGACGTACTACGACGGCAGCCGCCGCAGCGACAGCATCCAGCTGTTTGCCAATGCCGAATACCGAATCAGCGACCATGTTACCGGCAATGTTGGTGCCTCGTGGGAACAGGACAGCAACGACGAAAAAGACCATATTTCACCCAGAATTTCACTGCACTACCATCTGGATAATCACCACAGTTTTCGCGCCGTCTACTCCGAAGCGGTTCGCAGTCCCGATTTATTGGAAACCACTGCCGACTGGACCTATCGCGCTAAAAACATCACCCCCACTCACAATGGCCAAACCACCGGCGAGTACGTTGTTAAAGCTACGGGGAACCCAGATTTGCGCGCGGAGAAAATTTCCTCTCGCGAAATTGGCTACTACGCCAACTTTCAACACATCGGCTTACAGTGGGATATAAAACTGTTCCGCGACCACCTAAGCAACCTTGTATCAGACTCTACGGCGCTGGATAAATTCTCCCCAGAGAACAGCAACCGCCTGCGCCAACAGGGCATAGAAACCGAGCTGGATTATCGCCCATCGCCCAACTGGCTTTTCCACGCCAGCTACGCCTATATTAATTCCGACACCACAACCCAAAATGAGGAGAGCTTCACCCCCAGCAATAATTTCAGCGCGCTGCTCAGTTATAAATTTTTAAGTAATACTCAACTTTCACTCAGCCGCTACTACAGTCAAAACACGCGTCGCCGGGGGAAAAATACCTTTTCACGATCAGATTTACGGCTGGCTCACACCCTGAATCTGCGCGGCACCGAAGTGCAGTTAGCCTACGTGGCACGATATCAGCATGACGATAACAGCGAACTGTTATCGGATAACTTTTACCGTGAAGAACTGCGACAGCTATTCACACTGAGCCTGCGCTACTAAGGCCTGTGACCTGGCAACCATCGAGGAAGGAATCCTTGAAAAAACTGCTTAAAGGACTTCAATACGCGCTCTTACTGCTCCTGGCAGTGGCAGCGTATGGCAGTGATAAACCCCCTATAAAAGTCGACCTAGTGCTCCCTGTGGATAACGTTTCCCTGCGGCAACTTGCCAGTGAAATTGCCAGCCCGAGCGACTACCAATTACAGGTCTACATCAACGAACTCCCAGACCCAACGCAGGCCGGAGATGTGCTGTTGCTTGTCTCCGACGGCCTGCTGCCAATGATCAACAGCGCTCACTACCCGGCCAAACTGGCGCTGTATGCAAACAGTGTGCGCTTTAGCCACTATCACGCCGAGAATGCCAGCGCCGTTTACTCAGACCAACCTATCGCACGACAAATAAAGTTGATTGACGCAATACTCAAGGGCAAACCGGCGCGCATTGCCATGGCCTGGGAAAGCCCCAGTTACCATCAACAACTCCAGCAGCTCACCGACCAATATCCTCAGTACCAATTTAATAGTGAGCAAATACCAGCCGACGGATCCGCCTCGCAGCGCAAGCTAAACCGCTTAATCCAGCGCAGCGATGTGCTGCTGGCAACACCCGAGCAAAATCTCTACAACGCCGCCACCATCCGCGGCGTACTGCTGGCAACCTATCGCCACCAGAACTTTCTTATTGGCCCCAACGCCGGTTTTGTCAGCGCCGGTGCACTGGCGTCTGTCGTATCAAAGCCCAGCGACTACGCCGCTGAAGCAAAGGCAATGATCAACCATTACCGCGATCACGGCCGTCTGCCCATGGCGCGCTATCCACAGCGATACAGTGTCACCATCAACCGCAACGTCGCTGATTCTCTGGGCCTGGTTATCGACGATGAGCAAAGCCTACTCAACACCTTGAGGGGGCAGTAAATGCGCGCGCGAAGAAGCCTCTTTCAACAAATTTTAATTGCCAGCCTGGCTCCGATGCTGGTGTTGTTTATTGCCCTGTTTTCCTACTCACTTGCCGCACGACTCAGCGATGCTCAACGCTATCAGATCGATCTGGGTGAACGCATTGCGGAAAACGTCGCGGCCTTGATTGAGCTACCGCTGATTAGCGGTAACGACCAACAACTCAATGACATTCTCAAGTCGGCGCTGCAGGGCGATATCATCGCCTTACGCGTGTATCGCTTTGGCGATAGCAAACCCATTAGCGTCAGCCGAAACACCGCTAACGGGCCTGGTAACACCATAAGTATCCTGCTGGAACAGCGCAGCATCGCGCTAACTGACGCCATCACCGGTGAACAGCTGCCGCCCATCAACAATATTCTCGGACGACTGGAGCTGGATATCTCCAATGCCGGGCTCAACGCATTGCAGAGCAGCATAATCGCCGTGTCCATCAGTATTGCATTGCTGGCAATTCTTCTTGGCGCCGCCTTTGCCCTTCGCGTCAGCCGCCGTTTGTCGCAACCGCTCAGCGAAATCCAGCACGTCACGCAAGAGATCGCCAGCGGCAAGCACGGCAGCCGTATCCAACACTTAGAGCGTGGTGAACTCGGCGAACTGCAGCGCCACATCAACGACATGGCCGACGCCATCGAAGCCCAGCAGCGCGAACTCAGCGACTATGTCGAAGAGCTAAAACTCGCCAAAGGCAAAGCAGAAGAGGCCAGCATGGCCAAGAGCTTGTTCCTGGCCACCATGACCCACGAACTCAGAACGCCCATGAATGGCGCACTGGGCATGCTGCAGCTGTTGGCCAAGAGCGAACTGAATGAATCCCAACGCCACTACCTGGATATTGCCAAAAGCTCCAGCGAGCATTTACTCCACATCGTTAACGATATCCTCGACTACTCGCGCATCGAAAAAGGCGATATGGAGCTCGAAGAGCGCTTCTTCACACCCCAGTCTCTGCTGGGTGAAATCCTTCAACCCATGCAGCTGGATGCGCAAAGTAAAGGCATCGTTTTCAATACTCAGATCGACCCCGTTCTGCGCCGTATCGAAATACGTGGCGATGAAACCCGACTGCGACAGATCGTTATCAACCTCGCGGCCAATGCGGTCAAATTCACCCATCAGGGCAAGGTCGATGTCAGTCTGGAGCAACAGCCTGTCGATGCAGAAACCCTGCAATTAACACTGCGCGTTAGCGACACCGGCATCGGCATTACCCCAGAACAACAAGCCCACATATTTGAGAGCTTCCACCAGGCCGATAACTCTACGGTTCGCCGCTATGGTGGCTCAGGGCTGGGTCTGGCCATCGTCAAGCGACTGAGCGAGCTGATGAAGGCCGACATCCAGCTGAGCAGCCAGCCCGGTGAGGGTTCCTGTTTCACCGTGGTGTGGCGTACGCACTACCGCAAGCTCGCTGCACAAGCGCAGGAAAACACGGTGGATGACGAACAGTGTTTCTCTGGGCTCACCGCAATGGTGGTTGAAGACAACCCCGTCAATCAGCTGTTGGTCGCTCGCAGTCTCGAAGGTTGGGGGGCAGACGTCATTACGGCTAACAATGGCGCCGAAGCGATTAGTCAACTGGAGCAACACCACGCCGATGTGATCTTAATGGATCTGCAAATGCCGATAATGGACGGTTTTGAAGCAACGCTGCAGCTCCGCAGGCGCTTGCACCAACACATCCCTGTGATCGCCCTAACGGCTAACACTGATCCAGAAACCCAACGTCGCTGCTTAAATGCAGGTATGAACGCCTTCCTCTCCAAACCGGTATCGCTAGAGCAATTGCGCAATAGCATTGCTGAACAGCTGCCCTAAGCCCTTTTTTCTACTATTTATCCCAAGGATAAGATCGGGATAGCCGCGTCTGAGCCTGTGAAAAACCCGTCGATAAGGCGGCACTTACTCACAAGCCTCCAACGCGCGCCGATTTATCCACATTTCATCCCCAAACCGCTCACACCAAGATGACAGGATATCTGTGGATAAAAACGGTAGTTATAAATAAATAAAAACATTTAAATACAATGACTTAGACAACTTACTCACAGAAAAGCGGTTCCTTAACATCAGTATCAAGAATAAAAAAACATAAAACTATCAACATATATATTCATAAAATCTTATTCTTTAAACACAAAAAAAGAATTGATTAAAAATTCACCAATTCATTGCAGCGCATCCAGAACCCCGTATAATTTCGCCCCCAGTAAAATTACTCATTCAGGTGTTTTGTGGACTATCCGCAGCGATTCGATGTCATTGTTATCGGTGGTGGCCATGCCGGTACTGAAGCCGCCTTGGCTGCTGCCCGTATGGGTAGCCAAACCCTTTTGCTTACCCACAACATCGAGACGCTGGGGCAAATGTCCTGCAATCCCGCCATTGGTGGCATTGGTAAGAGCCACCTTGTCAAAGAAGTGGATGCACTCGGCGGCGCGATGGGCCTTGCAACAGATCGCGGTGGCATCCAATTTCGAGTGCTTAACGCCCGTAAAGGGCCCGCGGTGCGGGCAACCCGCGCACAAGCTGACCGCGTGCTCTACAAAGCCGCCATACGAGAAATACTGGAAAACCAGGCAAACCTCGCCATTTTTCAGCAGGCCGTAGACGACCTGATCGTCGAAGGCGACTGTGTTCGCGGCGTGGTGACAAATATCGGCCTGAAATTCTATGCCAGCAGCGTTGTCCTGACGGCAGGCACCTTCCTCGGCGGAAAAATCCACATCGGTCTGGATAACCACAGCGGTGGTCGCGCCGGCGACCAACCCTCCATTGCACTTGCGCACCGCCTTCGCGAACTGCCTTTCCGGGTAGATCGCCTTAAAACCGGCACGCCGCCACGCATTGACGCAAAAACCGTCAACTTTGCTGGCCTGGAGCAACAGTGGGGCGATGAACCCCGTCCGGTAATGTCGTACCTGGGTGACCGAAGCATGCACCCCGAGCAAGTCTGCTGCTGGATTACCCACACCAACGAGCACAGCCATGAGATTATTCGCAGTGGTTTAGACCGCTCGCCCATGTACACCGGCGTAATCGAGGGAATCGGCCCCCGCTACTGCCCGTCGATCGAAGACAAAGTCCATCGCTTTGCCGATAAAAACTCTCACCAGGTGTTCATCGAGCCCGAGGGCCTGAAAACACACGAGCTTTACCCCAATGGCATTTCCACCAGTCTGCCGTTTGATATTCAATTGGCGTTGGTTCGCTCGATCAAGGGCTTTGAAAACGCCAATATGACGCGCCCCGGCTACGCCATTGAGTACGACTTCTTCGAGCCGCGTGACCTGAAAAACTCGCTGGAAACCAAATTCATTGCCGGTTTATTTTTTGCGGGTCAGATCAACGGCACCACCGGTTACGAAGAAGCCGCTGCCCAGGGCCTATTGGCCGGTGCCAACGCCGCCTTGCTGGCGCAGGGCAAAGAGTCGTGGTGTCCGCGTCGCGACGAAGCCTACATCGGTGTGCTGGTTGACGACCTGATTACCATGGGCACCAAAGAGCCCTATCGCATGTTTACCTCACGTGCGGAATATCGCCTGCTGCTGCGCGAAGACAATGCCGACCAACGGCTCACCGAAAAGGGCCGTGAACTGGGCTTGGTCGACGATGCGCGCTGGGCCGCGTTCTGCGAAAAGCGCGAAGCCATTGAGCGCCAGCGCCAGCGTATGGCCAGCACGTGGATTCAACCGAATACCCCGCAAGCCGAGCAATTGGCGGCCAAGTTCAGCAAACCGATCAGTCACGAATACAACCTGCTCGACCTGCTAAAACGCCCGGAGCTTGGCTATGCCGACTTGGCGGACATGGTGCAAGACGGCGAAGCAGTGGTGGACGATGTCGCCGAGCAAATTGAAATTGGCGTGAAATACGCGGGCTACATCGAGCGCCAGAAAGACGAAATCGAGCGCCTGCGTCGCCATGAAGAAACGCCGTTGCCACTGGACTTTGACTACAGCGTGATCGAAGGTCTGAGCAACGAGATCAAACAAAAACTGGGCGACGCGCGACCGCAAACCCTCGCTCAAGCCTCGCGGATTCCCGGCGTGACCCCGGCCGCGGTATCGCTGTTACTGATTACGCTGAAAAAGCGCGGTCTGCTGGAAAGGAAGTCCGCCTGAGGTGAATGACGAACGCCAATTCCTAACGCGGGGTGTCCAAAAACTTGGGCTCTCGATTACCGACGCCAATATCGACGCACTGCTCAACTACCTCGCCTTGCTGGTGAAGTGGAACCGCGCCTACAACCTCACGGCGGTGCGCGACCCCATGCAAATGGTCAGCCGCCACTTGCTGGATAGCCTGAGTGTTGCCAATCTGGTCGATGGCCAGCGCATTCTCGATGTGGGCACCGGCCCCGGGCTGCCGGGCATTCCGCTGGCAATACTGTTCCCCGAGCGCCAGTTTGAGCTGCTCGACAGCAACGGCAAGAAAACGCGGTTTTTGATCGAGGCCAAATTGCAACTCGGCCTCGACAATGTGCAGGTGCACTGTTGCCGCGTAGAATCCCTGCGCGACGAACAGGGATTTGACGGCATTACCTCGCGGGCATTTGCCTCGCTCGCCGACATGGCTGGCGGTTGTGAGCACTTACTCGCCCCGCAGGGAAAACTCTATGCCATGAAGGGGCAATACCCCGAGCAAGAGTTGAGTCAGTTGCCAAAACACTTTATCGTCGAAGCCTGTCATACTCTTTCCGTTCCCGGTGTCGACGAGGCCCGCCACTTGATGGTGATCGCCTCTCAGCACAGCGGTGAACATTCTGCGAGCGATCAATAGGGACCGGGCCGTGGCCACCATATTCGCGATCACCAACCAGAAAGGCGGCGTGGGGAAAACCACCACCAGTGTTAACCTGGCTGCGTCTCTGGCGGCGACAAAACGCCGCGTGCTGCTTATCGACCTCGACCCGCAAGGCAATGCCACCATGGGTTGCGGGGTGGATAAAAACGCGGCGGAGCACACGGTGTACGACGTATTGGTCGCCCAGCGCGCCATTGCAGATACCCGCACCGTGGCACCCGAGAGCGGCTTTGATGTACTGCCCGCTAACCAGGATCTCACCGCGGCAGAGGTTGAGCTGATCAATGAGATCGGTCGCGAATTCCGCTTGCGTGAAGCGCTTGGCGATATCGCTGACGACTACGACTACGTGCTGATCGACTGCCCGCCGTCGCTCAATATGCTTACCGTTAACGCACTGGCGGCTGCCGATGGCGTGATCATTCCCATGCAGTGTGAATACTATGCCCTGGAGGGCTTGAGTGCGCTGCTCAATACCATCAGCCGCGTGACTCAGCTGATAAACCCGCAGCTGCGGATTGAGGGAATACTTCGCACCATGTTCGACGGCCGCAACAGCCTGACCAATCAGGTCACCGACGAACTGCGCCACCACTTTGGCGATAAACTCTACAGCACCGTCATCCCGCGCAATGTGCGCCTGGCCGAGGCGCCCAGCCACGGCCTGCCGGTGCTGTACTACGACAAACAATCCAAAGGGGCTCTGGCCTACCTGGCCTTGGCCGGGGAAATTTTGCGTCGCGCAACATCCACTGAAGCGCCTGCCAAAGGCGGCCAGAACGAACAACAGGTTGAACACATCAATGGCTAAGAAACGAGGTTTAGGACGAGGCCTGGACGCCCTGCTGGGCGCCTCCGCAGAACCGGTAGCGATCGCCGATACCGCGACAAGTGTGGAGCAAGCCAGCGAGACAACCTCAGCGGCAGTGAGCGACGCCGCCGTGGATGGCGAATTGAAAAACCTGCCCATCGAATACCTGCAACGCGGTAAATACCAACCGCGCCGCGAAATGCCCGCCGAAGGCCTGGAAGAACTGGCCGAGTCCATTCGCTCCCAGGGCATTATGCAGCCGATTGTTGTGCGCCCCATCGCCGACAATCGCTATGAAATTATCGCCGGTGAGCGCCGTTGGCGCGCCAGCCAATTGGCCGGTTTAGAGTCCGTACCCGCGCTGATTCGCGAAGTGCCCGACGAAGCCGCGGCGGCGATGGCACTGATCGAAAACCTGCAGCGTGAAGACCTCAACCCCATGGAAGAGGCCTTGGCGCTGGTTCGCCTGCAACAAGAATTTGAACTCACCCACGCTGAAATTGCCGGCCTGGTGGGCAAATCGCGCACCACCATCACCAACCTGCTGCGCCTCACCGGGCTGCGCGACGACGTGCAAACCCTGCTGGAAAATGGCGATATTGAAATGGGCCACGGTCGCGCCCTGCTGGGCCTGCCCGCCGAGCAGCAGAGCAGCGCCGCTGCTACTGTCGTCAGCCGCGGTTTATCGGTGCGCCAGACCGAAGCCCTGGTGCGACGCTTGGTTGACGAGGCCAAAAGCCCCGCCAAATCCAGCACGCGCATCGACCCCGACATCAAACAATTACAAGACAGTCTGTCCGAAAAACTCGGCTCCCCTGTGCAAATTCAGCACGGCGCCAAAGGCCGCGGAAAACTCACCATAAAATACAGCAGCCTGGACGAATTGGACGGAATTCTAAGCCATATGAAATAGCTTATTTGGTGGCAACAATGTAGCGGTGCTACCCCATCTGGTAGCCAGGTAAAATAACCCCGCGAATTGTGCTGCTAAATTCCTGATATTGTTAACGAATTGCGAATTGTGCTTATTGCAGACTTTGGTCGCATAAATGGTAAATCGGTTGATCCTTAGCCAATGACCACCTATAATTCGCCCCGCTTTTTGGACAAGCGAAAAATGCGTTGCAGCGGCAGGTAAACAGGGCAATGACAGCAACACAGCGGCAGCAGAAAACTGCGCTAGCCACCGTCAAACCCCCACTGCTAAAAATTTATGGCCTGCAATGCATCGTGCTGCTTGTCGCAAGCGGGTTTACATATTCAATTAACGGGGTGGTAGCAAAATCCCTGTTAATCGGTGGGCTGATTTCCGTTTTACCCAATGCCTATTTTGCGCGCCAGGTTTTTAAGTACGCCGGCGCGGCATACGCGCGCGAGGTAAATCAATCATTCTACCGGGCAGAAGCGGGCAAATTTATTGCGACGGTTGGGCTGTTTGCCGCCACGTTCGCAATGGTCAGACCCCTCTCTGCCGTCGCCGTATTTTCGGCATACCTGGTGGGTATGCTTTTAAACACCTTGCTGGTGGCCGTGTTGAGAAACCCCGGCGCAAGGTAAAACACAGTTTCTAAGTTTTGCAATGAGAGTGACATATGGCAGCTGAATCGCAGTCGACTGTTGGATATATCCAGCACCATTTAACCAATCTCACCTATGGCAAGCTTCCCGCTGGCTACGAGCGCCTTGATAGCGAAGGCCACGTGCACGAAGTGCTGGCGGCAGATACTTGGACGCTGGCACACAGCGGCCAGGAAGCGGCGGACATGGGTTTCATGGCTATCCACGTTGACTCCATGTTGTGGTCAATTGGTCTGGGCTTTTTGTTTCTGTTGTTTTTTGCCCGCATCGCCAAGCGCGCTCACAGTGGCATTCCCCGCGGCGCACAAAATGCCGTCGAAATGGTTATCGGCTTTATCGACCAAACAGTTAAAGACGGTTTCCACCACAAAAACGCCATGATCGCGCCAATGGCACTGACTATTTTCATGTGGATCTTCCTGATGAACGCGATGGACCTTGTGCCCGTCGACTGGATTCCACAGCTTGCTGCATTGATCAGCGGCGACCCGCACTTCTACTTCAAAGTGGTTCCCACGACTGACCCCAACATCACCTTGGGCATGGGCTTCACCATTTTCGGCCTGATGGTTTACTTCACCATCGCTAAAAAAGGCTTTATGGGCTTTGTAAAAGAACTCACTCTGCACCCGTTCCACCACCCCAAGTGGTACGTGAACGTGTTCCTGGTGCCGATCAACTTCGCGCTTGAGGCGATCTCGTGGATCTCCAAGCCGATCTCACTCGGTCTGCGACTGTTCGGTAACATGTACGCCGGTGAGATGATTTTCATTCTGATCGCCACAATGTTCGGCGCCGGACTGATTCTGGGACTCTTTGCAGGTGTGTTGCAGTGGGCGTGGGCAGTTTTCCACATCCTTGTTATTACACTGCAGGCCTTCGTCTTCATGGTACTGACCATTGTCTACATGGCAACGGCGCACCAGATCGAAGAAGAAGACCAGTTCCACTAAGGTATTTGCTTTAACTAACTAAACTTTTCTTAACTTAAAATGTAGGAGAACTACCATGGGTTTGGCTCTGATTGCTGTTTCACTGATGATCGGTTTTGGCGCACTGGGTACTGCGATTGGTTTCGCACTGCTGGGCGGTAAACTGCTGGAAGGCTCTGCTCGTCAGCCTGAACTGGCGCCAATGCTGCAAGGTAAAATGTTCCTGATCGCTGGTCTGCTCGACGCCGTTCCCATGATCGGTGTTGGTATCGCTATGTACGTTCTGTTCGTTGTTGTTCCCGGCCTGCCCGCTTAATTGCACGCATTCGGAATACGACACGTTCAGCAACTTGATATAGCAGAGGTATCGGCGTGAATATTAATCTCACACTGATTGGACAATCGATCACCTTCCTGTTCTTCGTATGGTTCTGCCACGCATTTGTGTGGGGATACATTCGCAAGGCAATGGAAGAGCGTGAAAAGCAGATTGCTGACGGTCTTGATGCCGCAGACCGCGCGGGTCGCGATCTTGAGCTTGCTCAGGAAAAAGCTGCCAAGCAGCTTCGCGAAGCCAAAGCGGAAGCGGCTTCCATCATTGATGCTGCCAACAAGCGCGCCAATCAAATTATTGATGAAGCGAAAGAGTCTGCACGTACTGAAGGCGATCGCCTGAAAGCAGCAGCCCAAGCCGAAGTAGAGCAGGAAATGAACCGTGCGAAAGAAGCACTGCGTTCACAGGTGGCTAAACTGGCATTGGCAGGTGCTGAAAAAGTACTGGAAGCGTCTATCGATGAGTCTGTTCATAAAGACATGGTCGACAAGCTGGCCGCAGGCCTGTAAGCGAGGTTGACATGGCTGAATTGAGCACAATGGCTAGACCCTACGCCAAGGCGGCTTTCGAGCACGCCCTGGCTTCTTCGGCATTAGGTGAGTGGTCACAAATGCTGGCAACGGCAGCCGCTGTCGCCAGCCAGGAAGCGGTAGCCAAGCTGCTGTCTTCTCCGGCCATCACCAGCGAGCAGCAAGCGCAGAAATTTATCGACGTCTGCGGCGATGCACTCAATGCCGGCGGTGAAAATTTCATCAGGATTCTCGCAGAAAACAAGCGCTTGGCATTACTGCCGTTAATCAGCGAATTGTTTGACGCGCACAAAGCCGTCCAGGAGAAATCCGTGGACGTCGAGCTGACGACAGCCTTCGCGCTGGACTCAGAATCCGAGCAACGTCTTGCCGACGTTTTGAGCAAAAAACTGCAACGCCAGGTGAAGGTAAGCAGCCACGAAGATCGCAGCCTGTTGGGCGGCGTTGTGGTTCGCACCGGCGACCTGGTTATAGATGGCTCGGTGCGCGGTCGCTTAGCGAAACTCGCTGAAGCAGTAAATTCCTGAGCGTTTTAGAGAATAGGATTGAGGAACAGAGCATGCAGCAACTGAACCCCTCCGAGATTAGCGATATTATCAAGCAGCGCATCGAAAAATTAGATGTGACCGCTGAAGCCCAAAACGAGGGCACTATCGTCTCGGTATCAGACGGTATCGTACGTATCCACGGCCTGACCGATGTGATGTACGGTGAAATGATCGAATTCGAAGGTGGCCATTTCGGTATGGCACTTAACCTCGAGCGCGATTCAGTCGGCGCGGTAGTCCTGGGTGACTACTTTGACATCGCCGAAGGCCAAACTTGTAAATGTACCGGCCGTATCCTGGAAGTACCCGTAGGCCCCGAACTTCAGGGTCGCGTTATCGACGCACTGGGTAACCCCATCGACGGTAAAGGTCCCGTCGACGCCAAACTCACCGACGCAGTTGAAAAAGTTGCTCCCGGTGTAATCTGGCGTAAGTCGGTTGACCAGCCCGTGCAAATCGGTCTGAAAGCCGTTGACTCCATGGTACCCATCGGCCGTGGCCAGCGTGAGCTGATCATCGGTGACCGCCAGATCGGTAAAACAGCCATCGCTGTTGACGCCATCATCAACCAGAAAGACTCAGGCATTAAGTGTGTCTACGTCGCTGTTGGCCAGAAGGCCTCTTCTATTGCCGCCGTTGTGCGCAAACTGGAAGAACACGGCGCAATGGACCACACCGTTGTCGTAGCCGCGACCGCGTCTGATCCTGCTTCTATGCAGTTCATCGCACCGTTCACCGGCTGTACTATTGGCGAATACTACCGCGACCGCGGTGAAGACGCGCTGATCATCTACGATGACCTGACCAAGCAAGCCTGGGCTTACCGCCAAATCTCGCTGCTGCTGCGTCGTCCGCCAGGCCGTGAAGCCTACCCCGGTGACGTATTCTACCTCCACTCGCGTCTGTTGGAGCGTGCTGCACGAGTTTCTGAAGAGTACGTAGAAAAATTCACCAACGGTGAAGTAAAAGGCAAAACCGGTTCATTGACCGCACTGCCTGTTATCGAAACCCAGGCTGGTGACGTTTCTGCTTTCGTACCGACCAACGTAATCTCGATCACCGACGGTCAGATCTTCCTCGAAACCGACATGTTCAACGCCGGTATTCGTCCGTCAATGAACGCCGGTATCTCGGTATCGCGTGTTGGTGGTGCAGCGCAGACAAAAGTAATCAAGAAACTGTCCGGTGGTATTCGTACCGCACTGGCTCAGTACCGCGAACTGGCGGCCTTCTCCCAGTTTGCTTCTGACCTCGACGACGCAACCAAAGCTCAGCTTGAGCAAGGTGAGCGCGTAACCGAGCTGATGAAGCAGAAGCAATACAGCCCAATGAGCATTGCCGACATGGCTCTGTCACTGTACTGCGCGAACGAAGGTCACCTGAAAGACGTTGATGTTAGCAAGGTACTGGACTTCGAAGCGGCGATCCTGGCTTACGCACACGCTGAATACGGCGACGTGATGAAGCAGATCAACGACACCGGCAACTGGAATGACGAGCTGGAAGGCAAGTTCAAAGAACTGGTCGAAAAGTTCAAGTCAACACAGACTTGGTAAGACGGATAAAGCGCTCTCCCGGGAGCGCTTTACTGCTTGAGGATTTTTAATCATGGCAGGTGCAAAAGAAATACGCACCCAGATCTCCAGCATCAAGAGCACGCAAAAAATCACTAGCGCCATGGAAATGGTTGCGGCGAGTAAAATGCGTAAAGCTCAAGATCGCATGGAAGTGGGTAAGCCCTACGCGCAGCGTATGCGCGCAGTGGTTGGGCATATCGCCAATGCAAATCCGGAATACCGTCATCAATATATGGAAGAGCGTGACGTTAAGCGCGTTGGCTTCGTTATTGTCTCTACAGACCGCGGTCTGTGTGGCGGCCTGAACACCAACCTGTTCAAGCAAGCTATTAAAGACATGCGCAGCTGGTCTGACAAAAACGTCGACGTTGATCTTTGCCTGATTGGTGGCAAAGCAGCGGGCTTCTTCAACAGCTTTGGCGGCAACATCGTTGCATCAGTGCGCGACATGGGCGAAGCGCCCAGCGTTAGCGATCTGATCGGCTCTGTTAAAACCATGCTGGACGCCTATAGCGAAGGCCGGATTGATCGTCTTTACCTGGTGGGCAATGAGTTTATCAACACCATGACTCAAACGCCGTTTGTTCGCCAACTGCTGCCACTGGAAGCAGAGCAAGACGACAGCTTAAAACATCACTGGGACTACATTTACGAGCCCACTCCAGAAGAACTGCTGGAAGGTCTGCTGACTCGCTACGTTGAGTCACAGGTATACCAAACAGTGGTTGAAAACGGAGCATGTGAACAAGCTGCCCGGATGATCGCGATGAAGAGCGCTACCGACAACGCTGGCGAAATCATCGACGGTCTGCAACTGGTATACAACAAAGCCCGTCAGGCAGCCATTACGCAAGAGCTGTCAGAGATTGTTGGCGGTGCTGCAGCGGTATCGTCATAACACGATACCGGCAACGGATTTTGAAATTTTTAAGGTTTTTAAGAGGAACCTAACATGAGTAGCGGACGTATCGTACAAGTCATCGGCGCCGTTATCGACGTGGAGTTTCCGCGCGATGCCGTGCCACAGGTTTATGATGCACTGAAAGTGACTGACAGCGGCCTGACGCTGGAAGTACAACAGCAATTGGGTGATGGCGTAGTTCGCGCGATCGCGTTGGGTTCTTCTGAAGGCCTGCGTCGCGGACTGGATGTCGACAACACCAAAGAAAAAATCAAAGTACCCGTGGGCACCGAAACACTCGGTCGCATCATGGACGTACTGGGTAACCCCATCGACGAATGTGGTCCCATCGGTGAAAAAGAGCGCATGGAAATCCACCGCGCTGCACCGAAGTACGAAGAGCTTGCAGCGTCTTCTGACCTGCTGGAAACCGGCATCAAGGTTATCGACCTGGTTTGCCCGTTTGCCAAGGGTGGTAAAGTTGGTCTGTTCGGTGGTGCCGGTGTTGGTAAAACCGTAAACATGATGGAACTGATCAACAACATCGCAACTGAGCACAGCGGTCTGTCTGTATTCGCAGGTGTTGGTGAGCGTACTCGTGAGGGTAACGACTTCTACCACGAAATGCAGGAAGCCGGCGTTGTAAACGTTGAAGAATTCGCGAAATCTAAAGTAGCAATGGTATACGGCCAGATGAATGAGCCACCGGGCAACCGCCTGCGTGTAGCACTGACTGGTCTGACCATGGCTGAAAAATTCCGTGACGAAGGTCGTGACGTACTGTTGTTCGTCGACAACATCTACCGTTACACACTGGCCGGTACCGAAGTATCAGCACTGCTGGGTCGTATGCCTTCAGCGGTAGGTTACCAGCCCACACTGGCGGAAGAGATGGGTGTTCTTCAGGAACGTATCACCTCAACCAAAACCGGTTCCATCACTTCTATCCAGGCGGTATACGTACCGGCGGATGACTTGACTGACCCCTCGCCAGCAACCACCTTTGCTCACTTGGATTCAACGGTAGTACTTAGCCGTGACATCGCAGCAAAAGGTATCTACCCAGCGGTAGACCCACTGGACTCTACTTCACGTCAGCTCGACCCACTGCTGGTTGGTCAAGAGCACTACGAAGTAGCCCGCGGCGTACAGACTGTACTTCAGCGCTACAAGGAGCTGAAAGACATCATCGCCATCCTGGGTATGGACGAGCTGTCTGAAGAAGACAAAATGACCGTAGAGCGCGCACGTAAAATCGAGCGCTTCCTGTCACAGCCTTTCCACGTTGCCGAAATCTTCACCGGCAGCCCCGGTAAGTACGTGTCTCTGAAAGACACCATCGCCAGCTTCAAAGGCATTCTGAACGGTGACTACGATCACCTGCCAGAGCAGGCTTTCTACATGGTTGGTACCATCGAAGAAGCAATCGAGAAAGCGTCGAAACTGTAAGTCCGCGCAAGCGGGCTTCACGCCTAAGAGGCTGAAGATATGGCTATGACAATACATTGCGACATCGTAAGTGCCGAAGAAGAAATCTTCTCCGGCCGCGCCAAGCTGATCGTTGCCAATGGCATTCAGGGTGACCTGGGTGTGACCTACGGTCACGCCCCGCTGTTAACCTCGCTCGAGCCCGGCCCCGTACGCCTCGTACTGGACAACGGCGAAGAGCAGGTTTACTACGTCTCCGGTGGCTACCTCGAAGTCCAGCCCAATGTTGTGAGCATTCTTGCCGACACAGCATTGCGTGCCGACGACCTCGACGAAGCCGCTGCACTGGAAGCACAAAAGCAAGCTCAGCAAGCCATGCTGAACCAAAGCGCCGACGTAGACTACTCGCGCGCTGCGGCTCAATTGGCAGCAGCCACTGCACAGCTGCGTACCCTGCAGCAAATTCGCAAGGCGATGGGCAAGTAATTCCCTTTGGGAGTTACAGAAAAAGGCGGCTTAGGCCGCCTTTTTTTATGCCTGCAAAACAGCCCTACCAACTCAACAATTCCCTTCCTTTCTATCAACGTGTTCGCATCAATGTAGGAGCGTTTTGGCACTGCCTACCATCATAGTGGCTGTGACCGCGACCGATCCGAGTTACTTGTAGGAGCGGTTTTAACCGCGATCTTAACCGCGATTCCGATACGTGGTCCCTTTATGATGGCCCGCTGAAATATTCATTCTCCCAGATGCTGATACCAATGGTTTCGCCCTGCTGGGCGACCCCCTTTCTCTTTGCTTGCCCAAAGAGAAAGGGGGGAAAGACAATGTGTTTTCTGCATTGAGCGCCGCTCGTCGGCGACCCGAAGGGCGAAGGCATGCAATGCCGAGTAAAAAGGCACCCCGCATCACTGTCGTCGGCTGGTCGCCGCCGATACCCTGCGCGCGGCGCTGCCCAAGCGGTCGCTGCGGAACTCGCCTATCGGCTCAAACAGTCCTCGCTCTCATCCGCTTGAGCACCGCCGTGCTCGGCAGTGCTGAGGGGAGAGTTCGTCCGTGCCAGAGATTTAGCTCCAATAAATACTTGCCTAATGTGGAGCGAAAATTTAGGGTATAAACGCGACGCAGTTAAGGATGTCCTGCCCCCAATACCGAAGGAACGGTAAGAATTTTACTAAATTTCCTCCAACTTCCCTCGCTATTAACAAGGCAACCCACTTAACAGTTAAACCGAGCTTCTGTTGGCCCTATTAATGAACTCAGGGCTAATTAATTAGAGAATTAGTACTTTCAATAAAGCGGCGTAAAATAATGGCCTGAAAGTGATAGATGGCAGCTCGGTAATATTAATTATGAGGCCAATAGTCTGATAAACGAGCTGTTCGCTACTCGTCCCTGAATTTGGAGAATCACTTTTGAGAAAAAAACTATTTATAGCTCTAGGAAATGGGTTCACCGTTGACTTTCTCCATCATATAAACCGAGAGGGCGAGATTGATGTTGTAAATCTATTCAAGCGTGGCGCTGAAGTTCCATGGCCAACAACAGGCATGCCTGGTTTTTTATCGTTCAAACACTGCCCCCATCTTTGGAACCTTGGCGCGAGGCCGAACATGGATAATGACAGCGCAATGCAATTAATTGAGGATATAATCACCTGTGTAAATGTTTACGCATCAAAGGAGAAACGCAACCCTGTTGGCCATGAATATAGGCCTAATGATATATACATTTATGCCTACAAAGAATTGCTTCAATACTTGAAACATTTATTCATATTTTATAATCGGAAAATTGAGGATATTCCGGACTCAGCTGAGAATTGGCCATGGTTAAAATTTATAAAATACGCAAACGAGAGCGACTATTACAGTGAAATAGTTATAGTTACCTATAACTATGATATATGGCTTGAACGTGTTTTGCAGAAGTTCGATATACCCTTTAACGTTGGCATGATTGGCGAAAATGATCCCATGGTGAAAATTAATATATTGAAGCCTCATGGTTCTATAAGCTTCACACATAAACAAAAAATGGATAAAGATTCATATTTCATCAAGCTCAATAATGAACTTTTAGATGGGTCAACAGACGAGTTTACAGTCAGCTACGAAAATCTAGATGATAATTATTTAGTAAGCGCTTTAATTCCGCCAGCTGGAGAATCCTCTAGATTTAATCACACTTGGGCTTCGCAAATAAGAGGAACTGCAAAACACAAGGCAACACGCTTAGATAAAAACGACGAAATGATAATTTGTGGCCTTTCTTATTGGCATGTGGATCGAGCCGAGCTCGATGAGCTTTTTGTAAGCTGCGACCCCCTCCTAGACGTTACTATGATAAATCCAAATCCAAAGCGTACAATAAATGCTGTATTAACCAGTATATTTAGCAATTTTGTAACGTATTCTGGCTCTGCCACATTGAAGGAGAAAATAACATGTCAAGCATACTGAGCCGAGAAACAAATACCATCACAGTTGCAAACTTTTGGGAAAACTTTCTCCTTGATAAATATAATTTTGATCCTGCTTACCAACGAAAAAGTGTTTGGAGTGATGAGAAACAATCATTCTTTATAGATAGTGTTCTCAAAAACTTTCCAATGCCTCCAATATTTCTTCATCAAAAGATCGATGATGATACGGGTAAAACAAAGTACGATATCATTGATGGGAAGCAAAGGTTGACCTCTCTAATACGTTTTTTAAAAAATGAAATCCCAGCATCTGATGAGTTTGAAAATAGTCCCTTCTATGATGAAAATATTGCAGGTGTGTATTTTAGCGATTTGGATAAAAAAGGGCTCACAGAATACAAGAGAAAACTGTGGAGATATGTAATACCAATTGAATATATCGATACATCAGATAAAAAGGTTATTGATAATATATTCGATAGACTAAATCGTAATGGAGAACCGCTTAATGGCCAAGAGTTGAGAAAATCTGTATATCACGGAACAGGTTTGTTGCTACTCGTAGAGAGAATCGCAGATTTGCCATTTTGGAAGGAAAGGCTATCAAAAACAGATGTTGCAAGAATGGAGCACTATGAGTTTGTATCAGAAATATTATTTCAGTTAATCGAGGACACTCCCTTACACGCGAATCAACAAGAACTTGATGATTTGTACGAAAAATATGTTAATGAGACTTTAGATTGGAATGGCTTGGAATCTAGATTCATTGAAGTGACAACTTATATTGAAAATATTGATATCGATTTTGATGCGTATCGAGTAGGTGGTGTTTCTCACTTGTACGGTATTTGGTGCTTGGCAAATAAATGTGTTCAAGAACGGATTCCTGTTGAAGATGTTAAGAATAAGTTGAATGATTTTTTTACGGAGCTACGATCCGGTAATATTGAAAATGAACACATAGATATTTATAAAAAAAGCATGTCAGCGAGAACTAAAGATCAAGGCCAAAGAAAGCGCAGGTTTCAAGCACTTTGGGATTATGTTGCTCTATAGACTTTAAAACTCAATGCTCTCGGACGCAGGCATCTAATCTGCGCTGGTGCTTGAAGGTTGAATGTCGAACAGCTTCTGTATGCTTATAGGGTGAAGTTTTTAGCACCCGCCTATCTCATTTCCGTAAGTTCAATAATCTACATTCGCGCGGCTCCCATAGCCGCGTGTACGGGCATCACCGCCATATCGGTAAATCACAATCCTCTGGACTCTTTAACGCTCAGTGTTTATATTCATTTCCCGCCATCCGCAGAAAAATAGACACGATAATAATGACGACAGCAACGCTCCTCCCTATCGATGGTTCAACCTTCTCTATCTCCTTACTGGACTTAGGAGAAAATTTTTTTGAACACAGAAAAGTAGATGTAAAAAATTTATACGACCGCTGCGAGATCACAGCCGATCAGATTAACCGTAGCGATAGCTATATTTCAGGCTGGCAACTACGCGAGATGCTCCGCAGCTGTCGAGACATCGCCATTCCGGGCCAACCACTTTCCGTCTTACTTTCGGAGTTTGCGCCGATAACGGTACCTGGCGGTATGTTTGGATTAGCATCCTTCACAGCCAAAACAGTGGATCAGGCACTGAAATTAATGGTTGACTACTCACATACCGTAATGCCCGCATATCACTTCGAAAGAATTGATAGCGGCGGAAAGTGCCACATAGTTATGCGTCCGGTCATCGATTTTGGTGATGTACAGCATTACTTAGATGAGGTTGTTGCAGGCTATTTTTTAAACCTGCGATATTTTTGTAATTTGCCTTTGCCTGCCCCAAGAATTCATCTGACTCATTGCATTGAAAATGATATTTCCCGGTATGAATATCATTTCAAAGCGACCTTTGCTTTCTCAAAGCGCATTATTGAGGTAATTTTCGACAACCATCATCTAATTCAACACCTTCACACCCATAACCAATCCACGTTTGAGCAGGTCTACGCTAGTTTAAAAACCGCTACCCCACCGTCGACGCCGTCATTATCCAGTAAAGTAAAAAACCTTCTTCGGCAACGACTCACTAAGGGCTTATCGATACATATCGCTCCTATTGCCGAACAAATGCATTATTCAGAGCGAACGCTCGCGCGCCACCTACAGAGCGAAAACACATCATTTCTTGAATTAAAACAACAAGTTTCGATCGAACATGCGAAGTTTTTACTAGCCAGCACCGACGATCCAATTTGTAAAATATCGCACGCTTGTGGCTATAACAGCGACTCCAATTTTTCACGCGCCTTCAAAAATTTTACCGGCAAAACACCCAAGAGATTTCGTCAAGATCAATAGGCTTAAAACCGTTGATATTGCCTGCTCTCCTCCTTATATATTTCAAATACTTTATCCGTAGTCCAAATCGGCGCACAATTTTTCGTTCCATCCAGATAATTTCTCTCCTTGAGTTCCAACAGGCTGAGCATGCTGTCGTCTTATGAACAGGAATGGACTGAAAATGACAAGTCGTTCCAACCTATATTTCTTTCGACAATATCAGCATTACCCAAAATAAGGAGAACGACGTTGATTGAACTCACTTTCATTGAACATAACGGCGAAGTACATAACGTACGCGCTGCACCTGGTACCAATCTAATGCAGGCTGCGCTGGATAACAACGTCCCAGGTATTGATGCTGATTGTGGTGGTAGCTGTGCCTGCGGCACATGCCACGTTTTCATCGATACTAGCTGGATGGACAAAGCCGGCAAGCCCAGCGAATCGGAGTGTGCAATGCTGGAAATGACCCCAGAAAAAAACGAAATGTCCAGGTTAGCTTGCCAAATAACTGTTGAGACGCCTTTAAACGGATTGGTTGTAAAACTTCCAGAATTTCAGATGTAGCTCATCAGGAGATAGTAATGGCAAATCAGCTAGACCCACAAAATAATACCTTGCCGGATGCGACCAGTGTTCCCTTAGATAGAATCGATCTCAGCGATCCGCGTCTTTATTCACAACACAGGTGGCCGGAATACTTCCGGCGCGTTCGTGACGAAGACCCTGTGCACTTTCTAGAGGACAGTCCATTCGGTCCCTTTTGGTCTATTACTCGTTTTGAGGATATCGTTGCCGTAGACACCAATCATGAGGTTTTCTCTGCTGAACCTTTTATTATGATCGGTGACCCGGAGCCCGACCTCCCGCTAGAAAATTTTATTGCGATGGACCCGCCAAAACACGACGTTCAGCGCGCAGCGGTTCAACCAGTCGTGGCGCCGCGGAATTTATCGGCAATGGAGGGCCTCATTCGCGAAAGAATCGGCGTGATCTTAGATAATCTGCCGCTCAATGAAAGCTTTGACTGGGTATCTCGAGTTTCCGTCGAGCTAACCTCGCAAATGCTGGCAACGATTTTTGACTTTCCTTATGAAGATCGTCATAAGTTGCCGTATTGGTCTGATATTGCCACAGGCGCCCCCGAACTGTCGGGAGGCACCGCCGATAAAGAAGAGAGGAATGCGGCACTCCAAGATATGGCAGAAACGTTTTCGAAAATGTGGTTTCAGAAAGCGGCGCTAAGAGAAGCCGGACATGAACCCACCTTCGATTTAATTAGCTTAATGGAAGCTAATGCCGACACCAGAGATATGATCAATCGCCCTGCTGAGTTTCTTGGCAATTTAGGCCTGTTAATCGTCGGCGGCAATGATACAACTCGCAATTCGATCACAGGTAGTGTTCTAGCCATGAACATGTTTCCAGGTGAGCTCGAGAAACTTAAGCATAATCCGGATCTAATCCCCAGCATGGTTTCCGAGATTATTCGTTGGCAGACCCCCTTGTCCTATATGCGCCGCATAGCTAAATCTGACTTCAACCTCAATGGCAAATTGATCAAGAAAGGCGACAAGGTCGTTATGTGGTATATCTCCGGAAACCGCGATGAAAGAGTGATCGACAATCCTGATAAGGTAATTATTGATCGGCCTCGAGTGCGTCAACACCTATCATTTGGTATGGGAATTCACCGCTGTATGGGTAATCGGCTTGGCGAGATGCAGCTTCGAATTACCTGGGAAGAGATACTCAAGCGATTCGATAATATAGAAGTTCTTAAACAGCCAGAGAGAGTACATTCAAATTTTGTGAATGGTTATGTAAATATGCAAGTTAAAGTGATTCCTAAAGCCTCGTAATTATTATAACTAATCACCCTCCCCTTACGCCTCTATGTGATCGGATCTGGCACGCTTATTATCACACAGGATTTTTCCTGAGAGGCTTTTTTACTATTTTGGCCGATATTATGAATAAGTTCGATTATGACTATATTATCGTCGGTTCGGGTTTTGGTGGCAGTGTTAGCGCATATAGATTAAGCGAAAAAGGCTATAGTGTACTGGTCATCGAACAAGGAAAGCGATGGACTCCCGAGAATTTACCGTCGACGAACTGGAAAATTTGGTCTTACCTTTGGCAACCAATACTAGGTTTGCACGGCTTTCTCCGGCTTCGTCTTTTTAAACATGTGATGGTCCTTCATGGCAATGCCGTAGGTGGAGGCTCTATCACCTATGCCCAAACTCTGCTTATTCCCCCCGATTCAGTTTGGAATGATGGTGGCTGGTCGTCTCTTGATGATTGGCAGAATATCATGCCAGCGTACTATGCCATGGCCAAGAAAATGTTAGGCGTCACGCGCAATGAACGCGGAGCGGCGGCGGATGAAAAACTTCGGCAGATGGCAAAGGCGGCAGACGTAGAAGATAGCTTTTACTATACCGATGTTGGCGTTTTCTTCGGAGAAAAGCACGACGCACCTGGCACTGAATATAGCGACCCTTATTTTGGCGGCAAGGGGCCCTCTCGCAATTCCTGTATCGGTTGCGGTGGTTGTATGGTGGGCTGCCATTATAATGCGAAAAACAGCTTAGACAAAAACTACTTATACCTGGCTGAACATAATGGCGTTCAGTTGCTTCCTGAAACGCGTGTTGTGGATGTATCACCACTGGGCACCTCCGGTGACGGTGAAGAGGGCTATCGTGTAAAGACGGTTAACAGCTTTGCTTTTTTTTCAAAAAAACCGAAATTCTATACTGCGCGATCGGTAATTTTTTCAGCCTCATCCCTAGGTACGCAAAGCTTGTTATTTGATCTTAAAGACAAGGGCTCGCTACCGAATATTTCCTCTGACCTAGGTAATCGCGTTCGTACTAACTCAGAATCAATATTAGGAATTCGTTATCCCGGTACAGATGAGGACTTGTCAAAAGGTATCGCTATAGGTTCAGGTATCCACATAGATAAGAATACCCATATTGAAGCAGTTCGCTATCCCGACGGCTCCAACTTACTAAGCGGGCTTTTCACCGTATTGACTGGTGGCCGACCCGGTGTTGTGCGAATTCTATATTGGCTCAAAGCAATAATAAAACTACTATGCACCCAGCCTATCAGTGGCTTGCGAAGTCTACTTCCATGGCGATTTTCACGAGAGACCGTGATCTTTCTGGTTATGCAAACCATCGAAGGGCATATCAACATGCGCTGGAAACGTCGCTGGTATTGGCCCTTTTCTAAGAGCCTTAATAGTGAGGGGAAGCCTATCCCTACATTTATTCCGGAAGCCAATGATTTCACCGGCAAAGTCGCTCAGGCTACAGGGGGCATCGGACTAAGCTCATTATCGGAAATTGCATTTAACGTTCCTACGACCGCACATTGTATGGGCGGATGCGCTATGTCTGACTCACCCGAGACCGGCGTGATCGATGCAAAAAACCGCGTTTTTAATTATAAAAACCTCTACATCATCGACGGCTCTATGCTGTCCGCCAATCTAGGCGTCAACCCTAGTCTGACCATTACCGCTCTGGCAGAACGTGCCATGAGCTTCATTCCTAACAAAGTACAGTAGATTAAGAGGTGAAATATTTTTATTTAACCAAAGCGAAAGCTAAGTTTATAAACGCAACGGATATGGTGGAGATTACCCGACTGTTCTCTTGGTTCGCAATGCTATGGCTGGCTAACCGGCCAGTCATATAAAAGGGGCGGCCCAGGCCGCCCTTATCGCTATCCTTACAGCCCCAGCTCGCTCAAGCCCGGGTGATCATCAGGGCGACGGCCCAGCGGCCAGTGGAACTTGCGGTCGGCCTCGCTAATCGCCATGTCGTTAATGCTGGCGTGGCGGTAGGCCATTAGGCCGCGCTCGTCGAACTGCCAGTTTTCATTGCCGTAGGAGCGATACCACTGACCGCCGTCATCGCGCCATTCGTAGGCAAAGCGCACGGCAATGCGGTTGCCGCTGTGGGCCCACACTTCTTTAATCAGACGATATTCCTGCTCGCGCTGCCACTTGTTGGCTAAGAACGCGATGATTTCTGCGCGGCCCACCGGAAAGTCAGCGCGGTTTCGCCATTGAGAATCTTCAGTGTAGGCCAGGGCGATGGCCTCGGGGTTACGGCTGTTCCAGGCATCTTCTGCCTTGCGGGTTTTCACTACCGCTTCTTCGTAGCTAAACGGGGGCAGCGGTGGGCGAGTATTGGGGTCGGTCATCATCATTTCCTTGTGCTTGGCTATTAGGGTTGGCATTTACTGTTGGTTGGGGTCTACGCCGAGTTCGCGCAAGCGCTGCTCGACCATGCGATCAATATCCGCGTCGGTATAACGGGGGGTGATGTGCTGGGGGCAGTTCCAGTCAAAGGCGGCAATGTGTATCAGCACGCCGCGCTCAATGCGGGCGCGGTAGTTCGGGTCCAGCAAGGCCTGTAAGCGCGCATCATCTGGGTCGATAAACTCCAACCGCCCCGCCACTTTCAGACGGCGGCGGTTTGGGTAGTCCATCAAAAACAGCGACACGCGATTATTGCTCTGCACATTGCCAGCACTGATGTACTGGCGATTGCCACGATAGTCGGCAAAGCCCAGCGTCGCCGCGTCCAACACTTTGATAAACCCCGGCGGGCCACCGCGATGTTGCACATAGGGCCAGCCCGACTCGCTAACGCTGGCCATATACAGGCTGTCGCGCTGACGAATAAATTGCGCCTCCTTGTCGCTGAGCAAATAGTTGTAGTCCTCGCCCTGCTCCATTCGCGCATAAGTGTCGCGGCTGCGGCCCTGGCTTTGCAGCGCTTTGGCGGCGGGGCTAAACATTAGCTTGGCGTAGCGGTGTCCCATGGTGCTGCCTCCGGTGGCCCCTTGCCCTCGACTGCCAAGGGGCCGTGGCTGAAAACGCTCAGGCAGCGCCTTGGCTCAGGCTCAGTTCTACCGTGGGGAAGTCGATCTCCACCTCGCTGGCCTTGCCGATGAAGTTGGTCAGAATGTTCATGCCAACGTGGGTGATAATCTCCACCACCTCCGCGTCGCTGTAGCCCGCGCTGTGCAGCTCGGCGATCTCGGCGGCGGTGACACTGCCACTGTGTTCAACCAGCGTATTGGCAAACTTCACCGCCACCGCGGCTTTGGCATCCTGGCTGCCACCGGCGCGATTGGCGGCAATTTCGTCGCCGTTCAAACCGGCCTTGCGACCAATGGCCGTGTGCGCCGACACGCAGTACTGGCAGGCATTTTGTTGAGCCACCGCCAGAGCGATGCGCTCGCGGGTAGCCGGCGGCAACTCACCCTCACCGGCAATACCGTGCAGGCCGAGAAAGGCGCGCAGCGCCGCGGGGGAATTGGCAAAGATCTTCAGAAAATTTGGCACCATGCCCAGCTTTTGTTGAATTGCATCAAGCAACTCTTGCTGCTCGGCACTGGCGTTGTCATGGTCGATAATAGGTAAACGGCTCATCGTGGCATCCTCAAGTAAGTGGTTTGGTGCAGCTACCGCCGTAACTGCCCGACACCGCTACCTTGCCGAATTTCACATAGAAGAAGAATCGGCGTACATTGCAATTCATTATTACTTTAACCGGAATAATGGCGCGCAAGACTTATGGACAAATTTCACTTGCTTAAGGTGTATGTGGCCGTTGCCGAAGCCGAGGGCTTTGCCGCCGCCGCGCGGCGTTTGGAGCTGTCGCCCCCCGCCGTTACCCGCGCCATTGCCGCACTTGAAGATAACCTGGGCGTAAAGCTGTTGCAGCGCAGCACCCGCTACGTGCGCACGACCGATATCGGCAGGCGTTATCTGGACGATGCCAAACGGATTCTTGCCGAGCTGGAGGCCGCCGACCACACCGCAAGCGGGATCAACACCGAACCCCAGGGCCAGCTCACCGTCACCGCGCCCGTACTGTTTGGGCGGCGCTTTATTACGCCCAGTATTGTTCGTTACCTGGAGCGCTATCCCAAAACCACGGTAAATGCCGTGTTTCTCGACCGCGTGGTTAACCTGCTGGAAGAAGGGATTGATGTCGGTATACGCATTGGCGAGCTGCCGGATTCGTCACTGCGCGGCCGCAACGTCGGCAGCGTGCGTATGGTGGTCTGCGCCTCGCCGGACTACTTGCAGCGCTATGATCGCCCAGAACGCCCGGACGAACTGCGCAAGCACAGCTTGATCGCCTCACTGGCGGTTGGCGAAAACCAGCACTGGCACTTTCAATCGCCGGACAAAGCCCGCGCGCAACAGCGCATTACGATTGCGCCACGACTCACGGTCACAACGAATGATGCCGCCGTTGAAGCGGCCGTGAATGGGCTGGGGATTACCCGCGTATTGTCCTACCAAGTGGCCGACGAGGTCGCGGCAGGCAAGTTAGAAATACTACTGGAAGACTATCAACCAGCCGCCAAACCGATCACCATTCTCCATCGAGAAGATCGCAATCCAGCGGTAAAGGTTCGCGCCTTTATTGATATGTTAGCTAAAGAACTTGCGGGCCATTCAGCTCTACATTAACGCGCTTGACCGTGTTTTCGTAGCGGCTGCAAGGCAATGATATTTCCGGCCAGCATTAATGTACCACCCAATAATATTGCCCAGTCGAACGCCTCGGCGTACAGCGCCACACCCAATAGCGCTATCAATGGCAAACGCAAAAAGTCCAGCGTAACTACCACACTTACCTCGGCATAGTGCATGGCCTTGCTCATGCAAAAATGTGCCGACAACGCCATAAGGCCTATCAGCAGCAACCACCCCCACTGCCCGGAATCAGGCCACTGCCAGTGGGCAATCGACAGGGCAAAACCAATGGGTAACTGCACCAGACACATATAAAAAATAATTGTGAACGGCGAGTCGGCACCGCCGAGTGCTTTCGTGCAGGTGTGAGAAACGGCGTAGCCAATGGCCGCCGCCAACACAATAAGCGATGCGCTATCGACAATGCTGTAGCCCGGCTGAACAATCACCAACACGCCCAGCAGGCCCATCAAAATGGCCAATAATTTTCGGCGCGTTATCGCCTCGTTTAAGGCAACGGCGGCAATCAGCATCGTCCAAAACGGCACGGTAAATTCCAGCGCAAACACCTCGGCTAATGGCAGCAAACCAATGCCGACAAACCAACCGTACTGGCCGCCAAAGTGAAAAACATTGCGCAGCACATGCAAACCCGGGCGCTGACTGCGCAGCCGCAGCGCTGATGACGCTAAGTGGTTTGAGTGGGAAAACCTGGCCACCAGCATAATCAGTAACAAACACAGCAAACCGATAGCGCTGCGAAAGAACAGTTGCTGGTGTACGGCAATTTCGCCGCTCAGCTCACGCGCCGATATCGCCATTGTGCTGAACGACGCCAAGGCGCCAGCCATCCAGGCCGCCGCGCGGGGCGTTTGTTGATGATGAAATGCGTCCACTGCCGTCTTCGCGTCCTTACGTTGGCGGGGCAGTATATCGCGCTATCGCCGCAAGCTCTTCACTACTCAACAAGCGGCTTTCACCCAGGGCTAAGTCCGCCAAGGCTACCGGCCCCACCGACTCGCGATGCAGTGCCAACACCTCGTTATCAAAAGCGCCGAACATCCGCTTCACCTGGTGGTACTTACCCTCGGTAAGCGTTAGCCGCGCCGTGGTGGCCGACAGAATCTGCAACTGCGCGGGCTGAGTGGTAATGCCCTCATAAGCAAAATAAACACCGCGCTGAAAGGCATCGATATAGTCCTGGGAGAGCGGCGTGGCCACCTCCACCCAATACACCTTGGCGAGCTTCGTTTCCGGCAAACTGATACGCCGCGACCAGCCGCCGTCATTGCTAAGCAACACCAAACCCGTGGTATTAAAGTCCAAGCGACCGACGAAATGCAGCTCCGCCTTGCGCGGGTGATCCAGCACATCAATCACCGTGCGGTGAGCATCATCCTTCGTCGCGCTCACCACCCCTTTCGGCTTATTCAAGGCAATATACAACGGTGAGTCCGCTTGCAGGCACAGCCCATCCACTTCAACGCGACTAAAGCGATCAATACGTTGGTTAATCGACTGGGCCAGCTCCCCATCCACCAGGATACGCCCCTGCGCCAATAACAGCCGCGTATCCGACATAGCGAACGCCGTATGCTGGCGGATGAAACGGTCGAGGCGAGTCGTGTTGGCAGTCATGCGCGTATTATTGCGGGTAGATGGGGACCCGCTTTGGTAATTATCGTGTAAGTACCTTTGGCGACGGGCAATAGCTTGACCTGATTTGAATAATAATGGCGGCTATTCATAAACGCACAAGCGTATCTTGCGTGAGGTTATAAATCATAATATCTAAAGTTGCGGGAGATAATAATAATGGAGTCGCGGAAGTTATTGCTAGGCAGTGCTATTAGTATTGGTCTGCTTAGTGTTGGGAGTACAGCAGTCGCTGCTCCTATGCTCGAGGAGGTGATTGTTACAGCTCAGAAAAAATCTGAGAGCACGCAAGACACACCAATCGCAATTACCGGTATGTCGGAGAATCAACTGGAAAAATTTGGATTTTCTAGCGCTAATGACATATCGGCCCAGGTGCCAAATATGCAAGTTAGTGGCCCTTACGGAGAAGTACAGCCGATTTTTTCGGTTCGCGGCGTTAGCATGTCGGACTACAGCTCAAACCAAGCAAGCCCAATAGGTGTGTATAACGACGAAGCATATATGGGTGCCGTGTATACCCATGGGATGAGTTTTTTTGACGTAGCTCGGTTGGAGGTATTGCGCGGTCCTCAAGGAACACTGTACGGCAAGAATACTACGGGTGGAGCTATCAATATTGTTACGAAAACTCCGCAGATCGACGATGGTCTTCACTTCGATGCTAAGCAGGGAGTTGGGAACTACAACAGCCATAAAGGCGATTACGGTGTAGAGGGTACGTTAGTCCAAAATAAGCTGGCTGCGAGGCTTGCTTACTCTTATTCGCGTCGCGACGGCTATTATAAAAATGCGCTTGGCGGACCTGATCTATCTCAGCAGGATTTCCAGGGTGCGCGCCTAGTACTTAACTATGATATGACAGATCATATCAATATGGTCTTCAAGTATACCAAGGCAAGAAACGACGCCTTGGGTAGCCCCAGTCGCAATGAACCGCGTGGCAGGTTGGCAAATAATCCGGCATTGGTGACTGCGTTAGAGACGTCTGGGGTCGGTGTCTACGATCAGCCTAACAATGGATATATCGACAATACCGGCTACTCCCGGCCTGCGAGGGGCTTAGACTATTACGAGGTTGAGGATAACTACACTGGTGCTTTAGTGGTTAATTTAGACCAGTACGTGCATAAAATAGATTATATCCATGATGCCTTTACGGTTACCTCGGTTACGTCTTACACCGACAATGATTATGCGCAACAGCAAAATGTAGATGGTAGTCCTGATGGGCTTCTCGAAATCGATTGGGCGGTCGCTACCCAGGCATTTAGCCAAGATCTACGGATATCGACGACGTTTAAAGAGGATTTTGATCTGATAGCGGGCGCTTACTACCAGTTCGAAGATCAACAGCTAAACAACGTTTATCGATTGTATGAAACGCCGCCGGATACGCGTGTAGCAGCTACCTTCCCAGGGGTTGGGGGTTACTATCCATATCTACTGGATTTTGGTGCGCTCGACCAAAAAATGGAAACTGAGAAAGAGAGCTTTGCACTCTATTCGCAGATGCGTTGGAACGTCACCGCGGACTTTGGTATTGATTTCGGCGTACGCTATACCGACGACAAGATAGACCTCCCCTATTTAAATATCTCACGCGTGGGCTATGACGGATCGCCCAGGGGTACCTACGTTCCAGGGAATAATACGGGTGTTGATAATATCTTCATTCCAGCAAATGTAGCGGGGCAAAGTCCCTTTGAGCCTGGGGTGTTGATACAAGAGCTCCTCGCCGGAGAAATAAGTGTGAATGACCTTTTGCTAACGGCACAAACTGGCTATACCCACGGTCCCTACACCGAGGAGTCAGCGACCCTGCTGAGTGCTCAGGAAAAAGAATGGACCGGAAAAATAGGTATGGACTACCGTCTGAATGATTCCCTGATGGTATATGGCTCATATAGCAAAGGCTTCAGAGCGGGGAACTTCAATGCTGGCGTGTATTACGAAGAGCGTGAATTTGAAGACGCCTATGCCGCTCCTGAATTCCTGGATGCTTATGAAATAGGCATTAAAGCTGACTTTTGGGATCGGCGCGCTCGCATCAATAGCGCGTTCTTTTACTACGACTACACCAACCAACAATTTATCAACGTAGTCGGGGTGTCTAACTTTCTTGAAAACGCGGGTGGTTCTAAGATCATTGGCTTTGAATCTGAAATGTTTTTCGCGATAACGGAAGCGCTTACCGTCCAGCTAGGTATGGGAATTCTTGAGACGGAATATACCGAACTGGAACTATCAAACGTGCAAACGGTTAACGATGACGATGATGTTGTGGATCTCTCTGGTAATGAGTTGATTTCAGCACCCAAGATCAGCGCAAACGTATCAATCGATTGGGAAATATTCAGCAATAACGCTGGCTACCTGAGTATGAATCTGAATGGTAATTACCAAGACGACCAATGGTATAGCGCTTACAACGACAAAATTGGCTACGAAAATATAAAGCAGGATGCCTACGCAATATACAATGCGCGGTTTACCTGGTTTAGTTCCAATGACGACTACACTATTGCTATTTGGGGAAAAAACATCACTGAAACTAAATACGATAGTTACGCGATTAATCTACAGGCTGGTTTCGGGTTCGATTATTACCAACAGGGCGCGCCGGCAACCTACGGTTTAGAAATGACATATCGTTACTAAAATCGATTTATTATGATTTGATAATAGGGTTATAAAAATGAAAATAAAAAATTATATTTATACGCTTATAACAATTTTTTTACTAAGTTCAGCAAATTCTGCGAGTAGTATGGGTATTCCCGTCGTCAGTGGCGGTTCGCTGGGCTCCTTAATACCGGTGGGTGTTTTGTCCCAGGTAGATGGGTTGTTTATTGGCCGCGATATCCCGGTGTTAAGTGACCTCGTTTTGGTGGAAGACCTCCCTGTTGTTGACGGCAGAGGCATACCGGTTATTAGAGGTGTTGATGAGTCGCTGAGGATTAGCGAGGGGCTGGTTGCGGTAGTCCTTGGAAACCAAAACCTTGCAGCTAGTGAGTCGCTTCCGGCAACTGACCCCTTGTTCATTATTGAGCTACTGTTGCCCCCCGATGCTCTGGTCAACGTAATTTCTATCAATGAATTATTTTTTTAATTAGCGTAAATAATGAGATGTTGGCATGACTGATTTTTACAGCTGCCGGCTGGTTCGGCAAGGTTTTTGGGCGCTGCTAGTCGCTTTAATTTCTGGGTTTACGCTAATTTTTTCAATGATAGGTGGGGTTTCGCTTAGTCCGATTCCCTTACACATTCCCGTTGACATTCCTGGCACGACCGAGGGCTGGAGAACGGTACATACTGGAATGCTTATGAATGCATTAATGGCGATATCTATAGGCTCGTCGGTTAGATTGTTGGGCGTAGATGGCGATTCAAGCAGAAAAATATTTTTAGGATGCTCAATCGCCATTTGGGGGAATTTTTGCTTCTATGTATTTGGCATGTTCGCCCCGAATCATGGCCTTACACTGCAAAGCAACGCGCTGGGTGCGGCATCGCTGTCAGGTGCACTGGCTTTCTTTCCCGCGTTATTGGGAGCTGTCTCATTGATATATGTGGTAGTCATCGTGTTGCTCTCTAAGCCCGGCAATCGCTTTTAAATTGGGGGTACCTATGTCTGTAGATAATTGCTTGATTATTGGCGGTAGCCACGCGGGTGCGACCCTGGCTGCGTCACTAAGGCAGGAAGGTTGGTCTGGCAAAATAGCTCTTATTAGCGCCGAAGAATCCCTGCCGTATCATCGGCCGCCACTTTCAAAGAGTGCTTTGAATGGTGAAAAAGAGGGTAGCGAAATATTAATTCGTCCAGCCGATTTTTATAAGAAGGCTGACATTGATGTGGTGCTTGGGGCGCGTGTACTAAAAATTGACCGCGTGGATAAAAAAATAGCTCTCGAAGACGGGCGTGAGCTGTCATATAGCAAGCTGGCCTTAACTACCGGTGCCAGCGTACGGAGAATTAAACTTCCAGGCATTCATTTGCCGGGAGTGTGTTACCTGCGTGACCTTCAAGATGTTCATGAAATTCGTAAGTATATTGGCAATGGGCGGTCAGCGGTCGTTATCGGTGGTGGCTATATTGGCCTTGAGGCTGCAGCGTCGTTAAGGGCCGTTGGCATGGACGTGACAGTACTAGAGGCATTGCCGCGAGTACTGGCTCGAGTGACATCGCCAGAGATCTCCGAATTCTATGCCAGGGTGCATCGCGAAGAGGGCACTCGGGTACTCACAGATGTGTCCATTGATAGAGTCGCGGGGGAAGGCTCTGTGACCGGCGTTCACCTGGCCGATGGCAGTTACATTCCGGCCGACCTGGTATTGGTTGGTATAGGGGTTTCCCCGGCGACTGGGCTTGCAGAAGCGGCTGGACTAGATGTGGACAATGGCATTGTTGTAGATGAGTTTGCCCAAACCAGTGATGAGGATATCGTTGCCGCGGGTGATTGCACCCTCCATTACAATCCGATCTATAAAACCACCCTGCGTTTGGAGTCAGTGCAAAATGCCAATGATCAGGCCAGGGTTGCTGCAAGGACAATATGTGGTAAGTATCAGCCATATCGTGCCTTGCCGTGGTTTTGGTCTGATCAATACGATGTAAAACTGCAGATTGCCGGATCTTGCGCTGGTTTTGACAAGGTGGTCTTACGTGGTGATCCGAAAAGTGGTCGCAGCTTCGCTGCTTTCTATTTTAGTGGCGATACACTTTTGGCTGTGGATGCGATAAACCAACCTAAGGCATTCTTATTGGCCAAGCGATTTTTAAGTGAGGGAAAAACGGCGGATCCATTAAAGGTAGTGGATGAAACCGTTGATCTAAAAGACGTATTTTTCGACCCTAGATAGTGTCCGTGTGAAATAGGGCGCTATCTTGATGTCGCCCTTCGGTGTCGGGAGAAATTACCCTTCTTCGTATGTTGATCGAAAGCCAGCGAGATGCTTTCCATTTTCGGTATGCCCAATAACTACGCCGCGTTGTGTACAATGTGTGTAATTCCATGTGCATTTCTTGGCAGTTTCTATGAGCGTCTCCAGTTACCGTATTGTCAACACGTGTTTCCAACTCGTGTGTTGGAAAAAACAGCTTCTTCGTGGTTTGGTTGTTCCTTTACTCATTCTTTCCCTTGTAGCCTGCGGTGGCAGCAGCAGTAGTAGTAATAGCGGTAGTGCAGGTTCAGGCAGCAGCCTACGGGCGTGGCCGGCCTCGCAACCCGGTGAAGATCCCCCGGCTGCGCCGGAGGAATTGGCGCCACTGATCACGAATTTGTCGCTGCTGTCAGCGGCCCTGCCGCGCGATGTGGCTGCCCGCCTGTTCGACCCCGTTGCCCTCGGCTACACCATTAACGATATTAGCGACCCGGTGATTGTCGAGCACATGGTGCGATCAACCCTGGCGCAGGGGCAGGATGGCTCGCGCATAGAGCACGCTTACCACTGGTACGGTCACCCTTACGAAAACCCCAATGTGGCGCTGGTGCCGGTGGAATTTAATAACCGCTACGGCACTCGTCTGCACGGTGAAATCGTGCTGCCCAAACAGGGTTTGGTACCGCCTACGCAGGGGCCGTTCCCGGTGATTGTTGCCCTGCAGGGCTTAAACACCAACACCGCCATGTATCGTTGGTGGCACCGCCTGTTCGCCGACAATGGCTATGTAGTGTTCGCCTTCGACTTCAGCGGCCAGGGCCGCTCGGATGATGCCGGCGAGTCCGACCCGGACAACAACTTGCACGATGCCCAAGATGCCATTCGCTACTTGTTTGAAGACTCGCCCGTGGCCGCCGCGTTGGATGCCGACCGGCTGGGCGTGATTGGCCATAGCATGGGCGCGGCTGCGGCGCTACGCGTGCAGGAACAAGAGGCCGCCGATGCCGCCGAGCCCAACCCGGTTCGCGTTCGCGCGGTTGTGGCGGCGGCGCCAGTATTCGAGTCGGTCACCGCCAGTCCGATACCGGTGATGATCCAAACCGGCGATCACGATGGCCCCATTGCGCCACTGCCCTTTGTGAACCCCGCCGTGGTGCGCCCGCTCTACGACAGCCTGAGTAGCGACCGCGCCTTTATTGTTGCCGAGGCAGCCAGTCATGCGCAGCACACTAATTATCCCTTGCTGCCCACCTCAACCTGGGGTCGCGAAATTGCCGCGAACTACTCGCTGGCATGGATGGAGTACTACCTAAACAACAATACTCAGGCGCTGTTGACCCTGCTTGGCGGCCATCCGCATTTGTCGTATTTGCACGACAGCCTGGTGCGTATTGGCGACAGCGAGCAAAGCTACCGCGGCAATGGTTTGGCGCCGTCAGGCGACGAGCTGTAGCGACCAATATTGCGTATGATGGTCGGCGCACCGCAACAGACTGAATAAGGAAGCATCACCGTGTCGCTAATGTTTGAAGAAATCGACAGCCAGGACTCTGCCCTGGGTGAAATTTCCCTGCGTCGGCGGCGCATTCCCGCATTGGGTGAGCGCGATATTTACGAGGTAAAACTGGGCGACGAGTTTCTGATGTCGAGCATGTTTTACGATGCCGAGGAAGCCCTGTCGACCCTGGGCTTAGCCGCTGTGCAGGGCGAAAACCTCAGCGTGGTGGTGGGCGGCCTGGGCCTTGGTTACACCGCCGTTAAAGCCCTGGAAGACGCGCGAATTGATGAGTTGTTTATCGTGGAGGCGCTGGACACGGTGATCGGCTGGCACCGCGACGAAAAAGTGCCGCTGGGTAAAATTCTCAACGCCGATAGCCGCAACCGCTATGTGCTGGGCAGCTTTTTTGAGCTGGCCACCCAGCCCGAACTTGGCTTTGACCCGGCGGTACCCGGCAAGCGTTTCGACGCCATATTATTGGATATCGATCACTCGCCGTCGGAGTTTCTCAACGCCGCCAACGCCGGTTTTTATACCACGCAAAACCTCTCGCTAATGGCTAGCCAGCTCAAGCCCGGTGGCGTGTTTGCCATGTGGTCGCAAAATCTGCCCGACGCCGAATTTGAAGCGCTGCTAGGCAGCGTATTCGCTAGCGTGGCGTCCCACGTGGTGTCGTTTTACAACCCCTTCCAAAATACCGAGTCCACCAACTCGGTGTATGTGTGCACCGTGGCGGCCGAGTAGTCGTTAACCAGGGCAGCAATATGTTTGAAATTCGCTTTACCGAAACCGTGGCGGCCCCGGCCGAAAAAGTCTGGCAGGTTCTACTCGATACCGCCCACTACGCCGTATGGAATCCGTTTATCGTGGCCTGCAAATCCAGCTTTGTTGTGGGCGAGCCTATTTTTATGCAGGTACAACTGCTGCCCTCGCGGTGTATTTCTCAATGACCTTTCCCCAGAATTAAAACCGCAACTCTGATGAGATTTTCAAAAATTTATGCCGCCTGTTTTGCAAATGCAACTGGTGGCAGATAGTCCAAAGAACTG
>Ga0208468_1000010_pt1 | contig 98960 bp, 93 predicted proteins | sample DeeseametaMP0960_FD_184198 | JGI IMG/M metagenome (GOLD analysis project Ga0208468, IMG submission 184198) | Marine microbial communities from the Deep Indian Ocean - MP0960 (SPAdes) | ecosystem: Environmental > Aquatic > Marine > Oceanic | place: East of Madagascar, South Indian Ocean... | reverse complement strand
CCCCGGCGAGCCGGTACCGGTGTGGATCGCCAACTACGTGTTGATGGACTACGGCACTGGCGCCGTCATGGCGGTGCCCGCGCACGACCAGCGCGACTTTGAATTTGCGCAGAAATACCAACTGCCTATTCAGCAAGTGATTGCGGCGGACGATATCGACCTCAGCCAAGCGGCGGCCACTGAGAAAGGCCCGCTTATCAACTCCGGTGAGTTTGACGGCTTGAATTTCGACGAGGCCTTTAGCGCCATCGCCGACAAACTCACCGCACTCGGCAAAGGTCGCGTCACCACGAACTACCGCCTGCGCGACTGGGGCGTTTCCCGTCAGCGCTACTGGGGCGCCCCCATTCCGGTGTTCAACCTGCCGGACGGCGGCGAGATCGCCGTGCCCGCGGACAAACTCCCCATCCTGCTGCCCGAAGATGTGGAAATGGACGGAGTGCAATCGCCCATCAAAGCCGACCCGGAGTGGCGCAAAGATGAGCTGAACGGCCAGGCCGTCGAGCGTGAAACCGACACCTTCGACACCTTTATGGAGTCCAGCTGGTACTACGCTCGCTTCACTTGCCCCGACTATGAAGACGGCATGCTCGACCCCGTTCGCGCCAATTACTGGCTGCCCGTCGACCAGTACATCGGCGGTATTGAGCACGCGATTCTACACCTGTTGTACGCACGCTTCTTCCACAAGCTGATGCGCGACGAAGGGCTGGTGCACTCCGACGAGCCGTTCACACAACTGCTTTGCCAAGGCATGGTGTTGAAAGACGGCGCAAAAATGTCCAAGTCCAAGGGCAACACCGTCGACCCGCAGGCACTCATCGAAAAATACGGCGCCGACACCGTGCGCCTGTTTATCATGTTTGCCGCCCCTCCAGAGCAAAGTCTGGAATGGTCTGACAGCGCAGTTGAAGGTGCCAACCGCTTCCTTCGTCGCCTGTGGAAACTGGTTGCCAACCACCTGGACGCTGGCGCCGCACCGACGCTCGACACTGGCAGCCTAACAGCAGACCAGCAGGCCCTGCGTCGCAAAACGCACGAAACCATTGCCAAAGTCAGCGACGACTTCGGCCGGCGCCAAACGTTCAATACCGCCATTGCCGCCGTCATGGAGCTGGTCAACGAACTGTCGCGCTTTGAGCGTAAGACCGATCAGTGCCTCGCCGTTGAACGCGAAGCCCTGGAAGCTGCCGTTGCCCTGCTGTCGCCAATCGTGCCGCATATCAGCCACGAATTGTGGCAGCAACTGGGGCACAGCGAAGCCGTGATTGACGCCTCCTGGCCAACCGTTGACGAGTCGGCCCTGGTTCGCAGTAGTATCGAAATGGTGATTCAGGTAAACGGCAAAGTCCGCGCTAAAATGGAAGTACCTGCCGACGCCGATGCCGACACCATTAAAGCGATGGCCAAGGGCCAGGAAAATGTGCAGAAATTTATCGACGGCCTGACGATCCGCAAGGAAATTGTCGTACCCAAAAAACTGGTGAATATCGTTGCGAATTAATGCGCTCGTACTCATTGCTGCCACGTTGCTGCTAAGCGCTTGCGGCTTTGCCCTGCGCGGCAGCACTGGCATTGCCAGCACGCTGCAACCGATTTATGTCGGCGGTAGTCGCGACAGCCAAGAGTTACAGCAGGCCCTGCGCCGGCAACTGCAAATCAACCAAGTGGGCACCACGCGCAAACGCGGCCAAGCTCAGCTTATCGCCGAAGTTCAATTGTTGCGCTACGACAAGCGCAGTATCGCTCTGGACCGCGAGGCCCGCGATGCCGAATACGCCCTGTTCGAACGCGCCCGCCTCAGCCTGTTCAGCCCTCAGGGCCAGCTGCTCAAAGGCCCGGTTGTATTGGAACAGCGCCGGCTCGTTGTAAACGATGCCAACAACCCCGTCGGCGAGGAAACGGAATCCAGCATTGTGCGCGCCGAAATGCGTGAACAACTCAGTATCCGTCTCGCCCAGCAGCTTGAGTACTGGTCGCGACAGCTACCAGCGGACCCCGCCAATGCGACTGCGCCCTGAGCAACTTGCCAGCCAGTTAACCAAGCAGCTGCTGCCCGTGTATCTATTGAGCGGCGATGAGCTGCTCATTCAGCAGGAATGCGCCGACGCCATCCGTCAGCACTGCCGTCAACAAGGCATCGTCGAACGCGACGTTCTGGAAGCCGAGCGCGGTTTTGACTGGAACGCTTTGCTGGAAGCGGGCCAATCCCTATCACTATTTGCCGACCGCAAACTGATAGAGCTGCGTCTAGGCGGCGCGCGCATGGATCAGAAAAGCTCCGCGGCCCTGCAACAGTATTTAGAACACGCCGACGGCAGCAATATTCTGCTTATCACCTGTGGCCGTCTCGACAGCCGCAGCCTCACTGCCAAATGGGTAAAGGCAATCGACCAAGCTGGCGCCGTCATGCAAATTTGGCCGGTAGACCGCCGCCAGCTCGGCGGCTGGATACAGCAGCGCCTCAAAGACAATGGTATGAGTGCTGACCGCGAGGCCGCCGAGCTGCTCGCCGACCGAGTGGAGGGTAATCTGCTCGCCGCAGACCAAGAGATTCAAAAGCTAAAAATTTTACTCGGCGAGCAGGCCGTCAGTGTTGAGACTGTCGCCGCCGCTGTGGCAAGCAGCGCCCGCTACGATGTGTTCAAATTGATCGACGCCGCCCTCGCCGGTAACGCCGCCTATGCGCTGAGCATGTACAACGGCCTGGTAGCCGAAGGCAGCGAAGAAATTCCCATGCTCGGCGCCATCAGCCGCGAGCTGCGCAGCCTCTACAACTGCGCTGCCGCCATTGAACAAGGCAATGGCATCGATCGCGTACTCGACGGTGCGCGGGTATGGGACAAGCGCAAAAATCTCTACAAGCGCTGCCTAGGCCAACACAGCGTCGGCTCACTTTCTCGCCTGCTGCAACTCGCCGGCCGCCTGGATGCAGCGCAAAAAGGACAGAGCGACGAATCACCTCGCCTGCTGTTCACCGAACTTATCACCGGCCTCGCTGGCCAGCCAATTATTGCTGGCTAAGCGCGCGACTTATCGCCCGCTCAACATCAGCCGCTTCCGGCATCGGCAATTGCACAGGATGGATCGTCGGCCATTGTGGGTGCTGCCGCGACGCGCCCCCTACAAGCGCTTTGACAAACTCACGGGCCTTCTCAATTTTTTATAAAACAAAAACACCGCAGACGGAGAGCCACCTGCGGTGTTTGGGTGAATGTGCTTCCCTGCCGACATCCCTGCCTAGAGCAGTCCCTGCCAGTGGCGCATCCCTATCTGGCCACTCGAAATTTACGCTACAGGCCCCGGCGACTTTGGTTGGGTAGCTCAAGCAGCTTAACCGTGCCCTCGGCGGTGCCGTCTGTCATGTAGGCATGCAGGGTGGGTGTCGCCGAGTTGTCATAGGCTGAGAAAAACAACTTGCCAGCCACCTCGCCGCTTACTAAGGGCGCGTTTGCATAGCGAGCCAACAGCGGCCGTGGCGCCGAAGACAGATTATCGCCGGTGGTCAGGTCGTTAGTTTCTAGCGCCAGTGAGGTGCCTTCAGCGCTACCGTCGGTTTTCCACAGCTCTTCACCAACCGCCGTGCCGTCAATAACGGTGTCAGCCACGAAGTAAATGGTGCCCTCAACTTCGGTGAACAGCTCACCGAACTGCGTCCGTGATTTCACGCCCGTGTAGGTGGTCATAGTGTCGCCGGGGTGCATGGGGGTAAAGGTGAACTCCCCGTCTTCAAACGCAGTGCGATACACGTTGTTGGTGGTCACAACGAACAGGCCCAGCGAGGTGGCGTAAAACTTCGAGGCAAACAGCCCCTCGGGGAAATCACCACTCTCCTGCAGTGTGGTGCCGTCATAGGCATAGACATGGCGGGTGAAGTTAGCGGCATTGATACTGCGGTCAGCATAGAAGTACAGCGTATCGCCCACCACCGTTAAATTCTGAACGAAGGTCACGTCCTCACCCAGCTCGCGGCGCACATCACTGCCGTCTTCCGCCACGCTGTACAGTACCAACGAGCTTTGGTTGTTGGGGTCATTGTTGGCCAAAAAGAACAGCCGCCCGGCAAAGCTCGTTAGGCTATACGGTTTGATATTCGTGGGGTAGAAATCGTCGTCGGCCAGCACATAGGGCGTATTTGCTGGCGCTTCAGCGCGCTGCACCGCCAGCGATTCGGTCGGCTGCTTTACGGCCACACTACCACCAACCGGCTCACCTTCAACAAACACCAGCTGCGTACCTTCCTGGCTGCCATCGCTCACATACAGCGCTGGGACATTACTACTATCTGATGTTACCCCTCGGCCAAGGATAAAGATTGAGTTGCCGACCACTTGCATGCCTTGAATGTTTCGCGAGGCCTCGCCACCCACATCAATCTCTGTCAACGTCTCCGCGTCGAGATCGTAGACAAACAGCTCCCGAGCGAAGTCCGTTGTACCCGCGCTGAACGCCAGCTTGCCACCCATCCAGTGTAAATCCAGCGGATAGCTACTGCCTTCAAGATCCACCAGCAGCGAAGTACCTTCCTCGGTGCCATTGCTGACCCGCAGCTCACGGCCTTCAGCAGGAGATTGAGCGCCAAAATAGAACTTGCCATCACCAAACAAGATGGGATCGCGGCCATCGTAAAATTGCTGTATTGCGGGCTGTCCCTCATTGAAATCGGCCAGCAGCATTGTGCCCTCGGCGCTGCCATCGGTGGTGTACATATCAAAGGTGTTGCGGTTCGAGGCACTCACAACGGGAAAAATCAGGCGCTCTACGCTGCCCGGCGTCCCCTCCGGCACACTGGTGGTACTGCCACCACCACTACCACCGCCACAGGCAGCAAGGGTGAACATTGCGCCGGCCAGGGCTGCTTGGAAAAAAACGGGTCTCTTCATCGTGCTTAAATCTCTCAGTCACCTAACAGGAACACTTGTTGCCGGGTGAAATTTAAGCAAAGCCATAAAAATAAAACTTCACTCTGATGGGCGAAGCCAACAGAATGACGGGCTGCGACACTATGATCTGGCCCTGCCTGAACGATGCCCCAATGAAAGCACCTGCTAACGACTACTTACCCGACCTCCCGCTGGAAAGTCAGATAACCCGCGAACGGCACAATTTGTTTATGGCGGAAGTCGGGGCTCGTATTGTGGTCTCCGCAGCCATAGCCCTGGCCTTGCTGCTGCCGTTTAACGGCGCCATGAGCCGGGCTGATGCACTGTTGTGGGCGACGCTGGTGCTAACAACCAGCGCCGTCTCACTGCTGGTCGTCAGCTTCTACAAACGCCACCGCGACAGTGAAAGTGGCAAAATCAAGAAGTGGCACGCCATCAATATTGGCATGGCGCTGATGTGGAGCGGACTCTGGTGCGTTGCGCCCTACCTATTTTTTGACGGCGCCAGCACCGAGAAAATTTTAGTCTTCCTGCTTGTTATTACCCTGATCAGCTCCACGCCCTCGGTGTCCATGGGCGTGTACCCCGATATCTTTATTAGTTTTATTACGCCGCTGTTTATCTCTCTGTCGCTCTATCTAATCCGCTTTCACGCAGAGCAAAGCTGGTTCATCAAAGGCATCCCCTTACTCACCTTGTGCTCACTGACCGCGTTCAGCCTGTTCATACACAAAGCCCAGCTCAACAATATTCGTTTGCGCATCGAGGCCGATATCGCCCGGCGCGACGCCGAGCGCGCCAATCGCAGCAAGAATCAATTTATGGCGGCGGTCAGTCACGACCTGCGCCAGCCACTGCAAGCCGCGTCGCTTTACGCCTCGCTGATTAACGAGCAGGGCGATGCACCGAGCCGTGAGCTCAGCGAAAAAATCCTCACTGCCATCGCCTCCGGCGGGGAGTTGCTGGAGCAATTACTGCTGTTATCCCGCCTGCAAAGCCGGCACTTCTCCGCCAAACCCCAGCCCTTCAGTCTGGATGAGCACCTCGCCAAGCTCATCAATGAGTGCTTACCTCAGGCCCAACAAAAAGGCCTGGCACTACACAATGATGTGCAGCGCCAACACTGGCTTAATACCGACCCGCTGTTATTTGACCAGCTATTGCGCAATCTGCTTGGCAACGCCGTTAAGTACACCGAACGCGGCACCGTTCGGCTTAGTAGCCACCACACAGAAAAACAGCTCGAACTCACCGTTAGTGACACCGGCATCGGCATTGACCCGATGCGCCACGACAGTATTTTTAAGGAATTTACCCAGCTAGCCAGTCGATCCAATGACGCCGAAGATGGGCTGGGCTTGGGCCTGAGCATTGTCCGCCGCGTCTGCGAGCTATGCGGGCTCACATTGCGCGTGGACTCCACTCCCGGCCAAGGCAGCCGCTTCACCGTCGCACTGCCGCTAGCGGAAAAACCCAGTGCGGCGCCGGCAAGTGAAGGGGCTCCTCTACCGCCTGGGCGCCAGCTGCGCATTATTGTTGTGGACGACGACCCACGTATCACCGACGCATTGTCGATGGCGCTGGTGGAATGGGGCGCCGATGTCTACGCCTTTAACAGCCTGGCAGAAGCGCTCGCCGACCTGCCCGGCGCCGACGAGATGAGCCCTGATGTCATGATTAGCGACGGCCAGCTCGCCAATGGCGACACTGCCAACGATGTATTTGCTGCACTAACGTCGAGATGGCCACAGCCTGTGCCCAAAGTCGTGCTCAGTGGCAATGGCCGCGGGCAGCATGAACAAACATTCAACGCCGATGCCCTGCTACTCAAACCCGTTGCCCTGCCGGAGCTGCTACAGCGTATCGCCTCGCTGTGCGCGCCAGATACGCTTACAAGAGCTTAAGGGAGCGGGCTTTTTCCAGGCAGGCGGTACGGTTGGGCACATCCAATTTATCAAACAGCAGCCGCAGATGGGTTTTCACGGTGTTCAAACTCACCGACAGACTGCGCGCAATTTCCTTATTACTTTGCCCCTGCTGAAGCAGGGCCAATATCGCCCCCTGTTGGCGGCTGAGCTTAATACTGGGTGCGGCGGTTTGGCTAGCCAACAGCCGGTAGGATTCCGAAAAATAGCCTTCGCCAGCCATGACTTTCGTCACCGCCGTCACCAATTCGGCAGCGGCCTCAGACTTGTCGACAAAACCATCCACCGACAGGCGCTGGGATTTTTCCACCACGTCCTCATCGATGGCGCCAGAGCATAACAACACCCGCAGCGTGTGCCGCGAACTCGCCAAAATCCGTAACAGCGACAGTCCATCCAGGTCCGGCATGGCCACATCGACGATCAACAAATCGGCAGCGGCCAACGCCGCCTCATCGCCCAATAGCCCCTGCGCACAACCGTATTGCCCCACCTCACAGCCGGGCAGTTTCGCCTGCAGGGTCAGCGCCAGAGCCTCGGCAAACATCAAATGGTCATCAACAATTAAAACCTTCAAGGAACTTCTCTATTGTTATTGGCGACGACATAGTAGCCCAGAATGCACTGGCAAAATAAGCTGGGGTTCACCCTTATCCGGCTCGGCACCGCACATCATTACGAGCCGTTAAGTTACCCCATGACTCCCGTAGTGATAGGCTAGGCGCAAATAATGGATAAGACCTATGGCACTGATACACAGCATTTCTCACAACGGCATCGAGGGCATACGCCTGGGCCGTGTTAACCGACGCGGCGGCTACCACCTTACCGCCAGTTGCATCGTCTACCGTTTGGGCGACACCGTCATCGATACCGGGCCGTCGCGCGAGCGCGAGGCATTGAGCGGGCACTTTGCCGACATTGCCGTTCGCCAGGTGGTGCTGACCCACCACCACGAAGACCACAGCGGCAATGCCGACTATTTTCAACGCGAACACGGCGCCGCGCTTTACAGCCACCCGAATAATCACGACAGGCTAAAAGCGGGCATGCGCCTGTCGGCGATCCGTCGAATGACCTTTGGTAATGTTCCCGCTTGCCAGCCCGCAACCCTGCCTAGGCATATCGACACCAGCAGTGGCCACCGGCTGATTCCCATTCACACCCCCGGCCATACCTCCGATCTGGTGTGCTATCTAGAGCCCAATGAAGGCTGGCTATTTTCAGGCGATTTATATGTTTCGAGCCGGCTGAAATACATGACCATTGAAGACAATGTGGGCGAGTGGATCGACAGTCTGGAGAAAGTGCTATCACTCGACTTCGACACGCTGCTCTGCTCTCACCGCGCGGTGGTGAGCAATGGCAAAGCCGTGCTGCAGGAAAAACTGGACCATATTCGCGGCTTTCGCGATGAGGTGGCAGCCCTGCACCGCTCTGGCCTTAGCGAGCGCCAGATAACGCGCAAACTGCTCGGGCGCGAAGACGCCAACGCCCTGCTCTCACTCATGCATATGAGCAAGCGCAATATGGTCAGCGCCAGTTTGGCCAGCCTCGGGCTGGCCTAGCGCCGACTAATAGACCTAGCTTTCCACGCGGTGTAGCGCACACACCTTATTGCCAGAAGGGTCACGCAGATAAGCGAGGTACAACTTGCCAATTGCGCCCTCGCGCACACCCGGCGCATCTTCACAAGATGTTCCGCCATTGGCCACGCCGGCAGCATGCCAGGCATCGGCTTGTTCCGGGCTGCTTGCCGCAAAACCAATGGTGCTGCCATTGCCATGACAGGCAGGCTCACCGTTAATTGGTGGCGTAATGGCGAATACACCGCTGGCGGTGAAATAAAAACAGCGGCCGCGCTCGTCCATCATTCCCGGCTCATAGCCCAGGGCGCCGAGAATCGCATCGTAAAAACGCTTTGATGCAGCAACATCATTCGCACCAACCATTACATGACTGAACATATCTCTTCCTTACTGTTGAGCAAAAACGGCTAGCACTATAGCGCGTTATTCCCATTCGGTGGATGCGAAGCACGGACAAGATAGCGCTTATTGCTCGCCGACTTTGGCCATCCAATCCAGCACATCGCTAAACACTTGCTCTTTGCCCAGTTCATTAAAAATCTCGTGGTACATGCCGTCGTAGATCTTTAGCGCCTTATTGTCAGTGCGCAATTTGGCGAAGAACCGCTCGCTGCCCTCGCAGGCACTGATGGCATCAGCGCCGCCATGCATCACCAGCATCGGCAACTCAATGTTGGGCGCATCCTGCATCACCTGCTGCTGGGCCTGAATGAACGCCAAAAACATACTGGGGGTCACTTTGCCGTGGTTATAAGGATCGCGCTGCTGGCTCTCCCCCACGCTGGCATCGCGGCTCAACTGGGCGACATCAATCTCGTTGCTAATAGGCAGGCTGGGCCACAGTGTGGCGAGTACCCGACTCAGCGCCAGCTTCCAGGGCGCGGGTGCAAAACCCAACTGAAAAGCGGCGCAGCTTAAAAATACGCCATCGATACCCTCGGGATTTTCAGTCGCTATACAGGCTGCGATCAAGCCCCCCAGGCTGTGCCCACCCAGAAAATGCACGGCAGGCTGATGACTCTGGGTGTGCCGGATCGCGGCCTTAACATCGTCACAATACTGCGAGAACCGCTCGATATGGCCGCGTTTTCCGGGGCTCTGGCCACTGCCGCGCAGATCGGCCATCACCAGGCCAACGCCCGCATCGTCAAATGCCTTCGCTACATGGGCGTAGCGACCGGAGTGTTCGCTGGTGCCGTGGCTCAGGGTTACCCAGGCCTTGGCAGGCCCTGCCGGACGCCATTCGCGTGCAAATAGTGGCGTGCCATCGGCACTGAGGAGGCGCAATTCAGAATAGTGGTGATCGGGCATGAGGCGAGTCGCAGTCACAAAAAGAGCGCACACCATACAGAAACGGGCGGGATGATTCACTATCCCGCCCGTCCTGAGGTCGCCTTGTTACGACTGTCGGCTTACTGCTGCCAGCCTGGCTCCCAGGTCTTGGCAAACGCCGGGCTCGCCCAACCGGCCGGGAAGGCAGCGGGCTTCATTTGCTCGCCACCGGTAATCACATCGCCCTGAGCATCCTGGTATTTCAGCCAAGTGATCGTGCGCTGCCATTCCAGCGGGCGCTTGGTCCAGTCGCAAACGCCGGTCGCAAAGGTTTGCTCAAGCGCCTGCCAATCGCTTTCCTGCCACATTACGTTCCCCAGACCGTAGTCGTCGTTGCGACTGAAAGGCCGGAGTTCACACTGCACCTGGTCGCCATATTTATCGGCGCCGGCCACTGTGCGCGGCGTGCCGAATACCAGCATCAACTCTTCCGGGCACATCTCACCGGGAATGCCATTGCACTGGTCCTGCACATCGGCGGGCTTATTGGCGATAATTTTTTGTGCCAGTGGCGTATCGCTGGTGTCGGCTTCAATGGCGTCCAGCCAGGAGGCCATCGCGACCAGCGACTGATTCATATAATTCAGGTCACCAACCAGCGGTGTCAGGCCGCCCCAGTGCACAAAGTTGTCGCGGTGGCCGAACTCCCGCTCCAGGCGCCAGCGCACCCAGTAACCGTGCACGCTGTCGTGGGCGGCACCGGGATCAGGGCCGGTCATATTAATGATGGGCACCGTATCCATATTCACAATGGTGTTCATAATGCCTGTACGGTAAGCATTGGGCAGCGCCGGGTAGTCCGGTTTTAAACGCTCCTGGGTCACATTCAGGCTGGGGTCAACACCGCCAATATTGGTGTTGAGCGCCAGGAATTGCGCCGGCGAAATAATACCCTGCTGCAAGGCCGTTAGGCCGTACTGCACCCCTTCATTACCCAGCGGAAAACCCGAGAACGCATAGCCCAGGTCTTTTTCAATCTGGCTCCAGCGGTCGCGGGGGTCCTCGGCGGGGAAGCGCTCGCGCTCACCGATCATATTTTGCATAAAGGTCAGTACATCGCAGCGCACGCCGCCAGGGTTGGTGTCCTGGTCGAAGCGCTCCTCGGCACTCACTCCCCCGCAGTTAGACGCGGGGTCGACCGCTTCGGCAAACAGCGCTGAGTCGGCTAGCGAGGCATTCACGATGCCATTAAGGTGGCCGTAAATGGCGTTCTGCTGCAGCACCGTAAACGGCGTGCCATCGCGGGCAACTTGCGCACCGACGATGTTTTCCACATGAGCGATCAGGTCTTCCGGCGTACTGGGCTCGGTGGTATCGACGTTAAAGTCGAAGTACTTCAACAAAATGTGGTAGTCCGCAAACTGGGTCGCGGTGCTCATCACATCCGGGTAGGTACAGGTGGTCAGCAAGCCCTGATACAAGCCGGGGTAGGCATTGGCGATCATATTTTGGGTAATCGCCCCGCCTGAACAGCCCGTACCAACGGTGTAGCGCAGCTCGCCGTACTGCTCGATAAAGCGCTCTTTTGCCATCAGCAGCGACTCGGCCTGATAGCTCAAATTACAGTTGTGGCCCAAGTTCAGCTGAGCAGTGGACAGCACCGACCAACCCAGCCCCAGCGCAGTAATATAGGACTGCTCGATCAGCGGGTTGCCGGGAATGGTGCCAGCGTAATCGTCTGTGCGCGCTGAGCTGGTGTCGTGGTCGCCGCGACAGTTACCGCCGTGGGTCACCAACAGGCGGCGGTTCCACTGCGACTGCGGCTGCATTGGCGTCCAGTCTTCACCGACTTTTTGCAGCGTAAATATCGTGTATTGATCGCGGGCCTGATAACCAATTTCCTGGCGCACAATAAACGGCACCGTTTCACCGTTATCCGTGGTGGTCATCGCCACATCATCGGGCGGATTGTCCAGGTCATAAGGCTGCAAGCCGCCCTGCAGGGAGTTACTGGACTTGTACAACCAGCGGTACTCAACAGGCTGGTTACAATTTTCGTCCACGGCGCTGTCCTGACACTTCCAGGGCTGGATATGCGGGCCGGTAAACACGGGGCCGCCAGAGGGGTGGTTTACCACCGTCAGGCTGTTGCCAATATTGGTACTTAGGGTGTTCTCGCCAACGCTCAGGCCATCAACCAGGGCCAACAAGCGCAGCGGATTATCCGGGTCAGCTTGCAGCAGCTGAGTCACATCGGTGTTGTTACGCAGCAGTACCAGCTCGTCGACGGCGGCAGCATCTTCCGCAACCACCTCTACCAACACATCGCCAGCAGAGACTAGGTCAGGTCGGTTCGACAGCACTTGCAGGCTTACGCGGTCATCGACCGTACCGGGGCCACCGGGGTTACCGCCATTGCCGGGGTCTGGGTTGCCACCCGAGTTACTGCTACTTGAACTACCGCCGCCGCACGCGGCAAGCAGTAGGGTAAAAACGACTAACATTATCTTATTATTCACGGGTGTCCTCCTCCACGCTCCGACTGACGCAACCGCCTAGCCGCGCAAACCGCTATGTCACTTTATAGACTTAGCGTGCAGTGTCAAATGCAAAGACTGAATTCAGCATAGTAGAGCCGCGGAAAACGGGGGGCGTAAGCCGCGAAAATAGCGGCCGGCACTCATTTACAACGCAAGGAATAACGAGACAATCCAACGAACACTCAAGGCAGCGCGTCAACTCATGATTCGGTAATGGTATAGCTCAGCGTCAGTGACCGCGGCCCAACCCCACCTCATCAACAAGATAGCGCGCCCACTCCCGATAGGCCGCCGCACCCGGGTGAAAACCGTCTTCGGCGATAGCCGCTGGGTGCAAGGTGTAAGGCACCTGAACCTAGCTGCAGTCTGCCAGCGGCTCAACAAGCTGTCTCAGCTCGGTATTTAATTGCCGGGCGCGCAGGCCCAACCACCAACGCAGAGGTTGCGGCAATGCAGGAAAGGCGTGCATGGGTGGCAGCGCGGAAAAATAAATATGCTTGGCGGCAAAGCGCTCGCGCAGCAGGCGGATAATCTCGCTAATGTTGTTGCACCAACGACCCCGCCCAGTGGCGGCAAGTACGTCATTCACCCCAATAGATACCACCACAGCATCGGCGGCGTCAGCGCTCTCGCTGGCTAAACGTGCCAATAACTGTGCGGAAGTATCGCCGGAGCGCGCCAGCAGGCGCCAATGTAGCGGCCGCAACGGCGCAAGCCCGGCGACCAACTGGCCCAGCAAGGCCTGTTCCTGACGGGCAACGCCAACCCCCGCCGCAGCAGAGTCGCCCACCAACAACAAGCGCAGCGCTTGCCCGCTGTCGCCCATTTGCCCCGAGCGCGGCCCCGCGGCCTCGGGCAGACGCGGCGTAGTGCCGCGCACATAGCGGCCCTGAGCTAATAAGACCGGCCCGAGCAATAGTCCCGACAGCGGATAGATCATCTACGTCGCCTCAACGCCAAGCCGCCCCAGCCTTTTCCATGACAACTCACCCTTCACATCACCACGCTAGAGCTGAACAACACTGTCGCCGAAATACCACACACGGCGAAACTGGCCTTTATCACGCTGCGCGAGCTTGCGCAGATTGTCGATAATCACCTTATCGGGCAGCAGCGTGCGGCCAATGTTGTAGATCAGTAGCTCAACGGGCTCGCTCACTTGGTAGCGCTTGGCAATTTTCTTCAGGTAGGTCGCAGAGGTGTAGTCGGTAACGCGGGCGAGGGCCTCGCTGTCAACGCGCCCGGCCCCGGCGATCGCCTTGGCCAGATCTTCCGAGCAGGCCTCGGTCAATTCAAAATAGGTAACGTGTTCATTGAGCCGACAGCGAATATCCGGCTTGCCGCCCTCCGGCAATTGTTTTTCAACGTCGCGGTAATCCAGGCCTGCTGCCTCGGCAAAGCGGCAGAAAATGCTGACTTCCACACGGCCTTTTTCCGCTTCAGATGCCATTGCCCTGTCGCCCTCGTATCATCACTGGCCCTGTTTTGCCTCTCCTAGCTCAAATCCACACTGACCGGGCAGTGATCGGAGCCGTGAATATCATTCCAGATCTCTGCCGCCGTCACTCGCTGCTCGACAAAGTCGCGATTGCCGAGGAAGTAGTCGATCCGCCAGCCAATATTTTTACCACGGGCACCGGCACGGTAGCTCCACCAGCTGTATTTCACTGTTTTCGGATGCAGGGCGCGATAGGTATCAACAAAATCGGCCGCCAGAATATGGTCCAGCCCGTCGATTTCCTTTTGGGTGTAACCCGCGCTTTTATTGTAATTGGGCTTGGGGCGCGCGATATCCATTTCAGTGTGGGCAACATTAAAGTCGCCACACATGAGTACCGGCTTGTCTTCACCGAGCTTGTTCACATAGGCCAGAAAATCACGATCCCAGCGCTCGCGATACGGCAAACGCACCAGCTCACTGCCGGAGTTGGGGGTGTAAACGGTGAGCAGGTAAAAGTCGTCAAACTCGGCAGTGAGCACGCGCCCTTCCTTGTCGTGCTCATCAATGCCGATATCCGCGAACACTCGCAGCGGCGCCTTGCGACTCAGAATGGCCACGCCCGAATAGCCCTTGCGCTCCGCCGAGTTGCTGTAGATGTGGTAACCCTCAAGGGTTTCCAGCGCCGCGACCACTTGGTCGTCCTGCGCCTTGGTTTCCTGCAGGCATAAAACATCGGCATCCAGCGTCGCCACCGACTCTAGAAACTCTTTCTTCATTACCGCGCGAATACCGTTCACGTTCCAAGAAGCTATGCGCATATGTCCCGTCCTTAATCAAAGCAGGGGCACTATATACCACGCAAACTACCAGCCCTCAAAGGAACAGGCGCAGCGGATGCACAACCCGTTAGTCGCTGATGACCTCACCGCTAACGCTGTCCACTACCACAGGGCTTTCCAGATAAACCAGTGTCGGCGACGCGCCGTAATGCTCAGCCAGCGCGCTTTCCATTGCGGGGTTTAGAGGGCATCCGCCGCTTCACGACTGCGCCACAAATACACTCCGCCAACGGTGGCGCCGTCTTCCGACAGGGTATACACCTTGCGAATCAGCCCTGGCAGCTGCTGGTACTGGGGGCCGTTTGCAAAAATAAGACGCGCGCTTCGGCCACGCTGATCGGCTGAGGCAGCCGAATACTGTTAATAACGGTGATCATCGTCGCCCTCCTATGGCACGTCGCTCAACATCCTAATTGGCGCCAGTGCCGCCAATGGCCGCGCACTGGCCCACGCTAAGCGCTAGAAGTGAAAGGGAATATGCAAGGTTACACCAACATGGTCGCCGTCGACGTCCTCGCCATCAAAGTCGCTGGGGCTGTAATCAATAGTGGTGTAGCGCAGCCCAAGCCAAATACTCGGCGACACCGCTTAGTTATATTCAATAACCGCGCCGGTGGCATCGTCAAACTCGACGGTCTCATGCGGGGCATCGTCAAAGTCAAACTCCACCTCTGGCGAAAGGTGATGCGTCAGCCCCGCGCCAAAGCGGTGTTTACCGCTGCTGTAAAATACCAGCGCCTCAATAGGCATGCGGTCAAAACTGGCATCGCCATTCTTTGCTGTAATCGAGTCAAAGTGATAATTCAGCGTTAGCTGGTAAGAAAAAGGACTGTCGCTTGGTGCCACCAGTACGCCAGCGCCGACCATTAACAGGCCGCCCGCTTTAATTTTTTCGCTGTCGGCATTTTTAAATTGCACCTTGGCCAGATCATCCCCGCCATCGGTGACGGCGGCACTGAATACTCCACGCACCACCCGCTCATTCGAGGGCGTAGACTGAAGGGGCGATTCTGCCCAGGCCAGGGGAGAAACCAAAACTACCGACAACAGGCTTGAGCGCCAGATTCCATGCATGACTATCGCTTCCTTAAAAATCGCCAAAATAACCCGCTGGGAAAGACTAATCAATACACTTAGTGGCGCCAGATTCATCTCAATGTTTTATAGCGAACGCCGATAGCCCGCTTGGTGTGTAAGCGGGGTTACTCAATGGTCACGACAGGGTGAATAAGAGAGGATGTATTCAAATGTAGGCACTTACTAACGGCGCAGCGCCCCACGAAAAGGCCACATATCCGTTTCTACGCCACTATACCTACGCTTCGAGCACAATATTGAAAACGCCCGACCGCACCGGCCGACTACCATTGGACACACCACGATCATCAAACGCGACTATAAGTTGATCTCGCTCTTCAGCACCATGCTGCAATAGCAGCGCATCCACATCGTTCAGGGGATGGCCCGCGAAATACATCTGCGTTGTCAGCGTACTAAACCCCGGTTTCTGCAGCTTAAAATGAATGTGAGGCGGCCGCGACCAACTGCGGCTAACCGGATACGGCCCCGGCATGATGGTTGTGAACTGGTAAGCGCCATTGGCATCGGTGGTCATTTGCCCCCAGCCCTGAAAATTCTGATCAATAGGGGCAGGATTACTATCGGCCTCGTGAGCGTAACGCCCCTGAGCATTGGCCTGCCAAACCTCGACGAATACGCCCTCAACAGGTTTGTTATCAGGAGTCAGCACCCGGCCTGACACCTGAATAAGCTCGCCGCTGGCTCTCGCACTCCGACCGGTAACCCTGGTTAAATCGGCATCGCGATCCGCCGGGCTCCATTTAGGATAAAAGGGTCCGGCCGTCTGCCTCGGCGTCGCTTTAAGTAATCCTCGGCGGGTATCAGCAGCTGCCAAACCGGAAGGCAGCAGCGACACCCCAATACCGAGTAAAATTAACTCACGTCTCGTGAACGTGTGGCCTGTCGGCGCTGGCAAATAGTGCTTTTTCATAACATCGCTAATGCCTCACTTTTCGGCATGCCGTAGCGCCAAGCGCTGGAGATTGACTCTCAACCTCGGAAAACAGCCGCTCGTTAAGCTGCTTCGAAATCCAGAGGGCGAATGCCATCTAGGTTGACCGTGCTGCGAGCCACCGACAGGTCATACATATCTTGCATCGCCAGCCAGCTCTCGGGAGCACGCCCTAGCACCTTGGACAGCCGCAAAGACATTTCAGGGCTAATTCCACTATCCCCTTTCAGCAGTCGAGACAACGTGGAGGGCGAGACCCCTAGACTGGACGCAAGCTGACGGGAACTGATGCCGAAGGGCTCCAGATACACCTCCCTAATGAATTCACCAGGATGCGGCGGGCTATGCATAGTCATCAGTGATAATCCTCATAATCAAGAATGTAGGCACTGCCGTCTGTAAACTCGAAGGTCATGCGCCAATTTCCGTTAACCCGAATCGACCATCGCCCTTTGTCTTGCCCCTCCAATGGGTGAAGCCGAAAACCGGGGATATCCATACCCTCTACCGAAGTGGCCGTATCCAGAGCAGCCAGTTGCATACGCAGCTTCTTGGCGTGATCTCTTTGTATTCCAGAGTATTCCAGACGTGTTGCCAGTCACGTAAAACCGCTTCAGTCCTTTGTGACGGAATGATTTAATCATACACAGACCACAGCACGTTGCGCACCACGCAACAACACAGGTTAACAATTGGTGAGGCCCTGTGAATGTATCCGCGTGCAGCCTGCTCGTACCCAGCCTCTCGGAAAGCGTACTGCCCAACGTTAAGCCAGACCGGGAACGCCATCTGTTACGGTGAAGCGCGCCGTTTCGATTGAGGGGTTGGGTATTGGAATCTGCGCTTGCATCGCACGTACGGTAACGGTGCAGGCCTGGTCGCTAAACTCGACTTCAAGCCAGCCATTACGAGTGCCATCCCAAAATGAAAAATGCGGGTTATTTGCCAATATTAAGGGGCTTTGCAGGAATACATTGGCTGGCGGGTTAATGGTCGCGATCGGCGTCGCGGCCGCTGCGCTTGTGGGGAATTCCGCACCTACAGCGGGGCCATCCGGGTAGCCGTCACGCAATGTCGCCGCCGCAAATGCATGCAAGTCGGCAGCCAGCACCACCAAATTTTCGGTGTCCCGCAGCGCGTGCAACAGCTCTGCTCGCTCAGCGGTATATCCGTCCCAGTGATCAACCTCGTACACCGTGGGTGGCAACTGCGCGATAGAAATGGGTGAAAACGGAATCGGTAGCCCTAATACCCGCCAACGCGCACTGCTAGTGGTCAGCGTTTGCAATAGCCACTGCTTCTGCTCGTCGCCCAGCAAGGTGCGCCCCTCGTCGTGCCGGGCCTCGCAATTACTTTCAACAACCAGCTGACGCTCTCCGAAATTCCCCTCTCCACAGGGGTGCGGTGATCGGTGCATTCGCAGCTCGGTCATTGCAAGCTCAACCAGGCGCCCAAAACGAAAGCTCCGCTGCGCAGTCATCACATTAGGAAAAGCCGCCTCGGGCGCGTACTGCACTCGCACCGGCAAATAGTGGTACCAGACATCTAACGCCTCTCGCACATACTGGGTCATCGCCTCCGGATCACCGTCCAGCGGATGATCGGGACCGCGCGGGCGCTCGCCATCGAAGTACAGATCATTGGCAAACTCGTGGTCGTCAAAGGTGCAGATCAGCGTGTGCGCTTCCAGCAGGGCTTGCAGGTTCGCGTCGCTACGATGCGTGCGATAGATCGTCAGCAAGTCTTCCCGCGAACTCGCATATTGCCCACCCGAGGGCAGGTTTACGGGCCGTAGCGGCACGATGGCGCTTTCGTAAATAAAATCGCCCATGTGCAGGACGTAATCAGCCTCTCGCTGCGCCATTTCGCCAAAGGCATGGAAATACGCGAGGGTATAGTCCTGACAAGACGCCACAAGCAAACGAAGGCTCGCAACCTCATCGTCCGACTCGGGTAATGTTCGCAGCCGCCCCGCGCGACTAGACACGCCAGCGTGGGCGAAGCGGTAATAAAGGAATCGGTTGGCGGGCAACAACCCATCTACGTCCAACCTAAGAGCGTAATCACTCTCCGGAGATAATGCCGACACCGGAACGCGCCCAGCCGCCACCCGACGCAAGAAGCGTTCATCCTCGGCCACTTCCCAAAGCACATCCTGATCAGGCTCAATTGCCGATTCTTCAAGACGCGTCCAGAGAATAACGCCCGAGGGCGTCGGATCACCACTCGCCACCGATGATGGAAATACCGACGCTGCATCGCCCGCCCCTGGCGGCGGCAACAGCGTTCCATCATCCACCGTAACCGTGCCGCCGATGCCCCCATGCCCGGAATCACCACCACATGCGCTCAGCAGTGATACGCCCGCAACGGCAGGCACAAGACCGAGAATACGGCGTCTGGTCAGCGGCATGGCGCACCGACGCGGCGATGAGTTCTTTTCATGACTTTAGCGGACCAAGGTCTGTATAGAGTGTGTAGAACGAGCAAGCGCCCAAATCGATGCCGATGATGTTATGCGAATCTACTTGCGCCAGCAAACTGCGGGCCTTCAACCCGCAGAAACCACAGCCGCGACGACTACCGCCTGTTATATTTTTGTGCTCATTAACTTGCTACTGCCAGAAAACCCAAACTGCTCATACAGCCCATGAGCATCATCGGTCGCAAGAAATTGAAACTTCGCGCTCCAACGCGGATCGTTGGTGATCTCACCGAACATCCACTTTCCAAGGCCCCTACCACGATGATCCGGATGAATTATTAAATCAGCGATATAGGCTACAGAAGCGAAATCAGTGACGACTCTCGCAAAGCCGACCTGTTCACCTTTGTGAAGCAGGGAGAAGCAAATGCTATTGCCAATGCCGCAGCCGGCAGCCACTATAGGGTTTCTATTCGTGCAGACTAGCGATCACGCAATGTGTGTCAGAGAGATATTGCACCGACTGTAATGTAGTGATGAATTTCCATAATGATGTTTAACGCCGTGTTAACTGGCCCAGCGTAGCTGGGTCCAGTTGGACACTTTGTTAGGCTAATTGTGAGCAAACAAGCTAGAAGACCAAAATTATTTGCCAGCTTCTGCAATAATCTCAAAATTATGAATGTTGTTTAGAACACCGTTATCCCAGCCGCCAACGACAAGATCATCCGCTTGGGCCTGGAGGGCAGCAGCAACTTTCCCGGCAAAGTGAGCTTCTCTTCCACTCTCATCGGTAAAGGTATCAAAAATACCAAAAGTGTTGCTATCTAATTTAAGTGATGTCCATAACAACGTTTTTGGTTCAGTTTCTGCGACAACAGATGCGGCTCCGATTAATAGCTGCTGTAATTCTTGCTCTTTTCCTGGTTGGGCTTTTAACAATATATAAGTTGCGCTTGTTGCATTTTCTAAGTCTGTGTCAGGTTCTTTATAGGATAAAACGCTAAAGTTAGAAATATTAGCAACAACCCCCTTATCCCAACCATGCGCTACGAGCGTATCTGCATTGGTATTTAATGCGGCTGCTACTTTCCCTGCAAAGTGCTCTGACCGGCCCGCTTCATTTGGAAAAAAATCAAAAATTCCGAAACTGCCATCGTTTTTTTTAAGCGCATACCAATACAAGGTATTGGGTTCAGTTTGACCTTTCCCCAGAATTAAAACCGCAACTCTGATGAGATTTTCAAAAATTTATGCCGCCTGTTTTGCAAATGCAACTGGTGGCAGATAGTCCAAAGAACTGTGTGGTCGAACGTGGTTGTAGTGATGCCGCCACTGATCGATCTCAACTTTGGCCTCTTCCATTGATCGAAACCAATGGCAATTTAAACACTCGTTTCTGAACTTGCCGTTCAAGCTTTCAACAAAAGCATTCTGCGTTGGCTTGCCGGGTTGTATGAACCCAAGCTTCACACCTGTTTCCCTGCTCCAGAAGAACATCGCTTTACTGGTAAATTCGGTGCCGTTGTCGCAGACAATCGTATTCGGTTTACCGCGAGCCTCGATTAACTGACCAAGAAAGCGAGCAACTTGCCGTCCACTAATCGACACTGAAACCAGTTGCCCAACCATCTCGCGGGAATAATCATCAACGACATTGAGCACTCGGAAGCGTCGTCCATTAGTCAATTGGTCTGATACAAAGTCCATCGACCAGCGCTGATTGATTCCCATAGGCACCTCCATTGGCAGCCTTGGACGCTGTAGCTTCTTCCGCTTCTTGGTGCGTACCTGAAGGCCTTCTTCGGTGTAAATCCGGTACGTGCGCTTCTTATTAACAACTAGCCCTTCAGCTTTGAGAAGGCCATGTAGAAGCAGATAGCCATAAGCAGACTGTTCAACCGCCAATTCCTTTAGCCGTGCTCTCAGAGCTCCATCGTTACTTGGTCTCGCCTGATAGCGATAGGCCGTCCTGCTGATGCCCGCTAACCGACAGGCTGCTCGTTCACTGATGCGATGTTCAACGATCATGTGTTTGGCTACCTGCTTGCGACCGACGGGCTTCACCACTTTTTTGACAGCACATCCTTCATCGCTTCAACTTCAAGGAGCTTGTCGGCTAATAACTTCTTAAGCTTGTTATTCTCGCTCTCCAGTTCACGTAGCCGCTTGGCCTCGTTAACTTCCATCCCGGCGAATTTGCTACGCCAGTTGTAGAACGTGCCAGTTGAAATCCCCAGGTTGCGACAGATGTCTTCAACCTTGGCTCCAGCCTCATGCTCTTTGATGGCCTTGATGATTTGTTCGTCGCTGTATCGTTTCTTCATGCTGAGATCTCCATCCCGTTAGGTTAACTGGAAATCTCATCTTGGTCATGGTTCTAAAATCGGGGGAAAGGTCATTCGCGCCAGCACCGCCTAACAGCGTTGGATAACAGCAGCTGCCGCTATGAATCGGTGTTTATCCTGCGCGGCGGGCTGTCGCCGCTGGTGCGCCTGCTATTGGGCAAGCACTTGGCGCGCGGCTTTCAGGGCATGACTCGCGGCCTGGTTCGCCGTGCTGAAGCGTTGACGTAACTAACGCACCCCGTAAATGTGAGGAGCAAGGCCATTAAAGCTATCTGGATTGTGGTGTTTACGGCGGTGTTGCTGTGGTCGGGTATTGGGCCCCACGACCCCTTTACCTGGCTGTTGGAAGTCGCGCCCGCGGTTATTGGCGTCGTTGTTATGGCGGCAACATACCGGCAGTTTCCGCTCACGCCGCTGCTCTATACGCTGATTTTATTGCACTGCGTGATACTGATGGTCGGCGGCCACTACACCTATGCCGAAGTGCCCGGCTTTGATGGTTGGTTTGGCAGCGAGCGCAATAACTACGACAAAATTGGCCACTTCTTTCAGGGTTTTGTGCCCGCTGTCTTGGCGCGGGAAATCTTTATTCGCAAAAAGGCGGTGAACGGCAGCCGCTGGTTGGCACTGTTTGTGGTGGCTATCTGCCTCGCGTTTAGCGCCTTCTACGAACTTATCGAATGGTGGGTGGCCGAGCTAAGCGGTGAAGGCGCGGAAGCCTTCCTTGGCACCCAAGGTTATGAGTGGGACACCCAGTCGGATATGGCACTGGCGTTGGTCGGTGCCATCACGTCGCTGGTTTGCTTGTCGCGCTGCCATGACCGTCAGTTGGTGGGTGGCCGATTTGTGTAGTCGCTGGGTGTTGGTTCACTGAGCTTTTCCATTTATAGCAAGTACTTACGTTCACCGCGCTGGTCGCGGTGGGCGGCATTCGTTACCATTCTCCTGTCGCCACGGTATTGAAGGGATCATCGGTGTCTTTAGAAGTCATTATCCTTGCAGCGGGTCAGGGTACTCGTATGCGTTCGGCCTTACCCAAAGTGTTGCACCCATTGGCGGGCAAGCCGATGTTGCAGCACGCCATCGATGCGGCCGCGCAAACTGATCCGGCCGCTATTCATGTGGTGGTGGGACACGGCGCCGAGCAGGTGAAGGCCGGGGTTTCGCACCCCAACTTACAGTGGGCCTTGCAGGCGGAGCAGAAGGGCACGGGTCACGCGGTGGCTCAGGGCTTGGCCGCGGTAGCCGAGGATGCCACGGTGTTGATTACCTACGGCGACGTGCCGCTGGTGCGCCCCGAAACCTTGCAGGCCATGGTTGCCCGCTGCCGCGACACGTTGGTGTTGCTCACCGCCACGCTGGACGACCCCACTGGTTATGGTCGCATTATTCGCAATACCGACGGTGCGGTGCAGGCCATTGTTGAGCAAAAAGATGCCAGCCCCGAGCAACTCGCCGTTCGGGAAGTGAACACCGGCATGATGGCCCTTCCTGCCAAGTACCTGCGTGAGTGGCTGCCTGCGCTGTCGGCTGACAATGCGCAAGGCGAGTACTACCTAACAGATATTATTGCCATGGCGGTGGCGGCGGGAGTTGCCGTTGACGTGGCTCAGCCCGAGGCGCTGTGGGAAGTGGAGGGCGTGAACAATCGTCTGCAACTCAATGCGCTGGAGCGCCAGTACCAGCGCTTGATCGCCGAGCAACTAATGACCGACGGCGCCACCCTGGCCGACGCCCAACGTATTGATGTGCGCGGCACGCTGTCCATCGGTCAGGATGTCAGCATTGATGTGAACTGTGTGTTTGAAGGCGAAGTTGAGCTGGGTGACGGCGTAGAAATTGGCCCCAACTGCGTGATCAGCAACAGCCGCGTGGCGGCGGGTACGGTCATCAAGGCCAACTCGGTGTTAGAAGATGCGGTGGTCGGTCAGCAGTGCACCATTGGCCCCTTTGCGCGTTTGCGCCCTGGCACTGTGCTGGCCGATGCAGCGCGCATTGGCAATTTTGTGGAAACCAAAAACGCGCAGGTGGGTGAGGGCAGCAAAATCAATCACCTTAGCTATGTTGGCGATGCCAGCCTTGGCGCGGGCGTAAATATTGGTGCGGGAACCATTACCTGCAACTATGATGGAGTGAACAAATCTCGCACCGAGATTGGCGATGGTGCCTTTGTCGGCTCCAATACCGCGCTGGTCGCGCCGGTGTCGGTGGGCGAGGGCGCGACGGTGGCGGCGGGCTCAACCATCACCGGAAATGTCGCCGACGGCGAACTGGGCGTTGCCCGTGGCCGCCAACGCAATATCAAGGGCTGGAAGCGGCCCGTTAAAACATCCTGATCGCTACTATTTATTAGGGCTCGAATATGTGTGGAATCGTCGGTGCTGTTGCCCAACGAGAAGTTGCTGGAATTCTGCTAGAGGGCTTGCGTCGCCTGGAATACCGGGGCTACGACTCAGCCGGTATGGCGGTTATCTCAGCCAATGGCGACAACGACTGCCGCAAGCGTGTGGGTAAAGTCGAGGCGCTGGCACAGGCGCTGGGCGAGCAGCCGCTGCCGGGCCACACTGGCATTGCCCACACCCGCTGGGCCACCCACGGCGAACCCTCGGAAGCCAATGCCCACCCCCACAATTCCGGCAAGCTGTCGCTGGTACACAACGGCATTATCGAAAACCATGAAGCGCTGCGCAGCAAACTCAAAGCGCTGGGCTATACCTTTTTATCGGCCACCGACACGGAAACCATCGTTCATTTGGTCCACCACTATTACCAACAGCAGCGCGACCTGCTCGGCGCGGTCAAGCTGGCGGTAACGGAGTTGGAGGGTGCCTATGGTCTGGCCGTTATCCACGCCGACCAACCCGACAAACTGGTGTGTGCGCGCAAGGGCAGCCCACTGGTCATTGGTATGGGTATTGGCGAGAACTTTATCGCCTCTGACCAACTGGCGCTGCGCCAGGTGACCGATCGCTTTGTGTATCTGGAAGAGGGCGATATTGCCGAAGTGACCGTTGGTCACTACCGCATTTGGAATGCCGACCTGGAGCCGGTCACCCGCGAAGTCAGCCAGATCGATGCCGCCGCGGAATCCGCCGACAAGGGCCATTACCGCCACTACATGCTCAAGGAAATCTACGAGCAGCCCACGGTTATTCAGCGCTCACTGGCGGGGCGACTGGGCAGCAAAAAAGTGCTGGCCGAGGCGATGGGGCCGCGCGCCAACGACATTTTGCAGTCGGTATCCTCGGTGCAGATTGTGGCCTGTGGTACCAGCTATCACGCAGGCATGGTCGCCAAGTATTGGATCGAAGGCATCGCCGGTGTGCCTTGCCGGGTCGAAGTTGCCAGCGAGTTTCGCTACCGCAAATTCAAAGTGCAGGAAAACACCCTGTTCGTCACCATCAGTCAGTCCGGTGAAACGGCCGATACGCTGGCCGCCCTGCGGCTGGCCAAAACCCTTGGTTACAGCGCCAGCCTCACCATCTGCAATGTGGCGCTCAGCTCGCTGGTACGCGAGTCCGATCTCTATTTAATGACCGAGGCCGGCCCGGAAATCGGTGTGGCATCGACCAAGGCCTTCACCACCCAGCTGGTGGCACTGTTGCTGCTTACTGTTGCGCTGGGTCGCCACCACGACCTCACCGAAGAGGAAGAGCAAAGCATTGTTGCCGCCTTGCACCAACTGCCCGCTCGACTCGACGAAACCCTGACCCTGGATGCAGCGATCCAGCAAATGTCAGAAGCCTTTGCCGACAAGCACCACGCCTTATTTCTGGGGCGCGGTGCGCAGTGGCCGGTGGCGATGGAAGGTGCGCTTAAGCTGAAGGAAATTTCTTATATCCACGCCGAAAGTTATCCCGCTGGCGAGCTTAAACACGGTCCGCTGGCGCTGGTGGACAGCGACATGCCGGTTATCGCTGTGGCCCCCAATGACGAGCTGCTGGAAAAGCTGAAATCCAATCTTCAAGAAGTGCAGGCGCGCGGCGGACAGCTCTTTGTTTTCGCCGACAAAGCCGCTGGCTTTAGCCCCGAGCCCAGCTTGCAGATTATTGAGCTGCCCCATGTCAGCGATATCGTCGCACCGATTTTGTACACCATTCCTCTGCAACTGCTGAGCTACCACGTGGCGATTTTAAAAGGCACCGATGTTGATCAGCCGAGAAACCTCGCCAAGTCGGTAACGGTGGAGTAAGCGCGCTTAACGGCGTTCTCGCTCACGGCGCGGTGACCCGGCCGTGCAGTGGGTTGGAGTCACACCGCTTTTTTATATTCACTAGGTGTTTTACAGGCCGCTATGAAAAGAAGATGCCCACACTGCAAAGAGACGTGCATCGCCCCGCAAGACTTTAAAGTGGGCGTCTTACATCGCTGTCCGCGCTGTCAGACCGGGGTGGAAGTGGGGAGGTTTTATACGGTGGCGCTATCACTGGTTCTGGCGTTGCTCTGCGCCTACTTTTTCAGTGTGGGTAAGCCAGAGGTGGGATTTTTGCTCTTTACCCTAATACTATTCAGGGCGTTTTATTCAAAAGCGGTGGATGCCCTTTTTCTGCCCTTACAAAAAAGTGTGGATAATTAGCATTTGGCTCATTGCCTAAGTTGTTGTTTTTCTAAGCGGCCTCGGCGCTGGTAGGCCGTATTTATCACAGTTAGATAAATAAAATAAATGGTAGGGATTTCCTCTGTTTATTGTATTGATGTCGGTACTCGTTATAGTAGCGCCTACCTTGCGACGCCCTGGCGCAGTGCTGGTGGGGTCTGTACGCTACCGTTGACTAAACAGGAGAGAATTTCATGACCCAAGATGTTGTTGTATTGAGCGCGGCCCGTTCGGGCATTGGGACTTACGGTGGCGGCCTGAGCGGTATCGAGCCCCATGAGTTGGGCGGCCAGATTATGAAGGCGGCCATTGATCGCTCTTCTGTTGATCCTCAGAACATTAACTACGTGACAGTGGGTAACTGTATTCCCACTGACTCTCGCTATGCCTACGTGGCGCGTGTGGCGTCAATTCAGGCTGGCCTGCCGATGGATTCCGTGGCGATGGGTGTAAACCGCCTGTGTAGCTCGGGCCTGCAAGCCATTGTCACCACTGCCCAAAACATTATGTTGGGTGATTGCGACTACGGTATTGGCGGTGGTGTGGAAGTCATGTCGCGCAGCGCTTACTTGTCGCCCACCATGCGCAACGGTGCACGCATGGGCAATGTAGAAATGCTCGACGCGATGACCTCGGCGTTGACCGACCCCTTCGGTGTGGGCCACATGGGCATTACCGCTGAAAACCTGGCAGACAAATGGGAGATCAGCCGCGAAGAGCAAGACGCCTTTGCTGCCGAGTCTCACCGCCGCGCTGCCGCTGCCATTGAAGCGGGTTACTTCAAAGAGCAAATCGCGCCCGTCACGCTGAAAACCCGCAAGGGTGAAGTGGTTTTCGATACCGATGAGCACGTGAAGCCCGGCACCACCGTCGACACGCTGGCGAAACTGCGCCCCGCCTTTAAAAAGGATGGCTCGGTAACCGCGGGCAACTCGTCGGGTTTGAATGACGGTGCTGCGTTTATGGTCTTGGCTTCTGCCGAAGCGGCGGAGAAAGCGGGTCAAAAGCCGATTGCACGCATCGTGTCCTACGCGGTAGCCGGTGTTCCTAACGACGTGATGGGTGAGGGCCCGATCCCAGCATCTACGAAAGCTTTGGAGAAGGCCGGTCTGTCAGTGGCAGACATGGATGTGATCGAATCCAACGAAGCCTTCGCTTCGCAGGCCCTAGCGGTGGCTAAAGGTCTGGGTCTGGACTTGAGCAAGACCAACCCCAACGGTGGTGCCATTGCACTGGGTCACCCAGTAGGTTGTTCTGGCGCGTTCATCGCCACTAAGGCGATCTACGAGCTGCAGCGCACCGGTGGTAAATATGCGCTGGTCACCATGTGTATTGGTGGTGGTCAGGGTATCGCGGTTATCTTCGAGCGCGTATAAGCCTTTCAACACCGGCGGCTGCAATAGCCGCCGGTGAATTCCACACCCACTTCTCTCCGTTCAGTTTCCCCAGCACGCTTTTTCAGCAAGCTAGGCGCGTCGTCTTAGTGCGCAAACCAGTGGCGCGTGCGATTCGCAAACCACACTAGCGACAGCATTACCGGTACTTCTACTAACACCCCAACCACTGTGGCGAGGGCGGCACCGGAATGCAGGCCAAACAGCGAGATCGCCACGGCCACTGCCAACTCGAAAAAGTTGGAGGTGCCAATCATGCAAGCGGGAGCGGCGACATTGTGCGGCAACTTTAATTGCCTGGCGGCAAAGTAGGCGATGGCAAAGATGCCGTAGGTTTGTATGAGCAGGGGAACAGCGATTAATGCGATCACCATAGGTTTGGCGATAATGGTTTCTGCCTGAAAACCAAACAGCAGCACCACGGTTGCCAGCAAGCCGATAATCGACCAGGGTTTCAGTGTGGCAACAAAGTTATTCAGGCGGCTGTGGTCGTTAGCGCTGTCCAGGCGGTGACGGGTAATGGCGCCGGCGATCAGCGGCAGTACCACATACAGCACCACCGAAAGCAGCAGTGTTTCCCAGGGCACTTGAATATCGCTAATGCCAAGTAAAAACGCAGTAATCGGCGCGAAAGCGAAGATCATAATAATGTCGTTGATCGACACCTGGACCAGGGTGTAGTTGGCATCCCCTTTTGTGAGTTGGCTCCATACAAATACCATCGCGGTGCAGGGTGCAACGCCGAGTAAAATCATCCCGGCGATATACTCGCCAGCAGATTGCGGGTCTACCCAGTCGGCGAATATCACCTTGAAAAACAGCCAGCCCAGCATAGCCATGGTAAAGGGCTTGATAAGCCAGTTAACGGTGAGTGTTAGCAGCAGCCCCTTGGGTTTTTTACCCACGTCTTTTAGCGAGGCGAAGTCGATCTGAATCATCATCGGATAGATCATCAGCCAGATCAGCACCGCCACCACCAGGTTAACGTGGGCAAGCTCCAGGGCGGCAACCTGTGCAAATACCCCGGGGATGGTATTGCCCAGTACAACACCGGCCGCGATACACAGCCCAACCCAAAGCGAAAGATAGCGCTCAAAAAGTCCCATGGTTTTCTCTCTTGATTACAGCTTAATTGCGGCTTAAATAGAGCGTTGGTTAACGCGTTCCATTAATTTTTCGGCGCTTTCCACGCGCTCGGAATAGCGGTCGACCAGGTAGTCGCTGTTATCGCGGGTGAGCAGGGTGAACTTCATCAGTTCCTCCATGACATCCACAATGCGGTTGTAATAGCTGGAAGGCTTCATGCGGTTATTGTCGTCAAACTCGAGAAAGGCCTTGGCCACCGACGACTGGTTGGGGATGGTGATCATCCGCATCCAGCGGCCCAGTACCCGCAGTTGATTCACCACATTAAAAGACTGGGAGCCACCTTCCACCTGCATCACCGCCAGGGTTTTACCTTGGGTGGGCCGCACTGCGCCCTGCGACAGGGGGATCCAGTCGATCTGCGCCTTCATAATGCCGGTCATCGCGCCGTGGCGTTCGGGAGAGCACCACACCTGCCCTTCCGACCAGATGGCCAGTTCACGCAATTCTTTTACCTTGGGATGATTCTCGTCAGCGCCGTCAGGCAGTGGCAGGCCCTCGGGGTTGAAGATACGCACTTCGCCGCCCATATGGCTAAGCAGTCGCGCGCATTCTTCGACCACTAAGCGGCTAAAGGAGCGCTCGCGCAGCGAGCCGTACAGCAGAAGAAAGCGCGGCTTGTGGCCGGAATAGTTCGCGTTAAATTGTGCTGTGCTCGGGCTGGCGAACTGGCTGTTATCCACATTGGGCAGAGACATATCATCAAGACTCATTACTTTGCTCCCAGGTCTGCCAGCGCGGCAGTCCATTCAGATTTGTCGAGGGTGGCAATGGTTTTTAACGCCGTGACACGCTCACTGATCAGCGCAATGCAGGCGCGGAATGCCGCGTCGATCTCTTCCTCTGTGCCGGTCAGTTTCGACGGGTCTTCCAGGCCCCAGTGCACTTTCAGTGCCTTGCCGAACCACAGCGGGCAGGACTCGCCAGCGGCCGAATCGCAAACGGTAACCACCAGGTCGGGGGCAAAGCTCTCCAGCTCGTTCCATGACTGGCTTTGTAGGCCGCTGGTATCAATACCGGCGGCGCGCAGGGCTTTTAGTGAGGTGGGGTGCACTTCACCAGCTGGCTGGCTGCCGGCACTGCGCGCCTCGATAAGGTCGCTGGCAAGGTGGCGAGTGATCGCTTCAGAGAGGATGCTGCGACAGCGGTTGTGGGTGCAGATATATAAAATCTTCATAGTAGCCTCGTGGCAATTAACACTGGGAAGACAGCTCTTCCAGGCGGCTTTTAAGGTAGTTGGCGTTGTTGCTAAGGGTGACCTTGAGTATGTCGTGGGCCCACTCAGGCAGCGCTGGATGAAGTTGGTAGTACACCCACTGCCCCTGCCGACGGTCCTGAAGAATGCCGCGCTTTCGCAGCTGCGCGAGATGGCGGGAGATCTTGGGTTGCGACTCGTTAAGCGCTTCCATCAGATCGCACACGCAGAGCTCGCCGCGCTCGGTAATTAACAGCATTGACAGCAAACGGGTGTCATCCGCCAAGGCCTTAAAAAAGTCCACAGGGCTGAGCGGCGGTGTGCTGACCGTTTTGCTGTTCACCAGTAGAAACAGCCGAATGCGTTCGCTGATCTCCTGCAGGGTGTGAGCGAAGGCCTGGGGTTGGTCGCTGGCTTTCGGGTCTGGAAAATCCCACGCCATAACAACCCCAGCCCCCGGCCACTGCTGACAGGCATTGTGCGCCTTGTCGCAGAGCGTAATGACATAGTCAAAATGCTGATCGGCAAAGTCCTCGACCGGCTTTGACGACAGCCCAGCCGTGGACACCCCGGCGTCGGCGAGGGTGGATAGGGTTCTCGGGTCGATGGCCTGCGGCGCAGTGCCAGCACTAAAGACCTCTATGCCTTCGACTGCCTGGTGGCGAAGCACCGCTTCGGCCATTTGCGAGCGCACGGAATTGCCCGTGCACAGAAAGAGTACTTTCATGGTGATCTCAAGCTGAGAAATGACGTGATTCATATGCTATCAGCAATATATATGAATTTCCATATATGTAGTTTTTGAAATATAGCCTGCCAGATTTTTGTATCAGATTTTGGTTCAGGGAGGGGTAAATGAGAGTTGAATAGTTGAACCAGTCGAAGCTAGGCAAAAATATTTTTAATGAACTCGCCTTAACTGAAGTGTTTTCTTGTTGCGGAGTACGACTCGGTTACAGAGCAGTAACTCGATTTTTCGTGATAAAAGCCAGCCATTTCGCACTAGTTCACGATTGTTAGCGCCTGCTATTACTCAGCATTTTTATTATCGCTGCGGTGACTACGTATCCCATTAGGGGTTACAGATTATTAACTTGTGCGCCGCTGAAAAAGCAAAAATCCATAAAAATTAGAAGTTTAACAACCCACTGACAAAATACTGGCAGGGAGAGTGAAAGTGAAATCTAACGAAAATGATAAGGGGTGGCTGTCGCTAGTGGCATTGCTGGCCGCGCCAATGGCCATGGCACAACCCGGCGACACCCAGCGTTACGCATTGGAAGAGGTTGTTGTCACCGCGCAGAAAAAAGCGGAGTCACTGCAAGATGCACCCATTTCGCTGACTGCGTTTGGCCAACAAGCACTGGAAAACAAGGGCATCAACAGCCTTGCTGATATCGGTGCCAATGTGCCGAGCATGAGTATTGAACCCTTCCCCATTAACAATGCGACCCTGCGTATTTTTATCCGTGGTATTGGTATTTCCGACGCGCAAATCACCCAAGACCCGCCGGTGGGCATCTACATGGACGGTGTGTACATCGCCCGTTCTACAGGCACTGCGCTGGACGTTGCCGACCTGGAGCGCATCGAGATTTTGCGTGGCCCACAGGGCACACTCTATGGCCGCAACACGACCGGTGGCGCCATCAACCTGGTTAGCAAGCGACCAAATACTGAAGCCTTCGAATTCGAGCAAAAATTCACAGTGGGCGACCGCTACCTGCTTACCTCGAAAACCTCTGCCAATATTCCGATCACCGATACCCTAGCAGCGAAGCTGGCCTTCCTGCATACCGAGCAAGATGGCTTTGTGGAAAACACCGGGCCGGGTGGCGATTTTGGCGATCGCGAAGTCCAAGGCTACCGCATGGATGTGCGCTGGGATATCAACGACAGTCTGACTCTGGACTACGCCTACGACCACTCCTAGCTGGATTACTACAACTCCATGTATCAGTCGGTGACACCGCCTCTGGGTAATAAGGGGCAGGCCGAGCCGATTAAAGAACACGCCGCTGAGCAAAGCGTATTCAGTAAGAAACGGTTGGACTCGCTGGCAACCGGTATGCCGCTGGAAGAATCCAATACTGAAATTACCGGCCATGCCATTACGCTGACGGCGAACTTTGACGCTGGCGAGTTTAAGTATATCGGGGCCTACCGCGAGCTGAGTGACTCCTCCTACGCTGACTTGGGTGGCGGTGCGGGTTCTACGGAATTCCGTTTGGACAGCCACGGCTACGATGGCCAGGCAACCGATAAAGTAAACGGTGGCCCAACTGATCTGGTAAAACCGCTGGTTACCCAGCGCCAGCGCTCCCACGAGCTGCAATTTAGCGGCGATGCGGCCGATGGCCGTGTAGAGTTTTTGACCGGCGCTTATTACTTTAGCGAGTCGGCCATTGAGGATAACTCACCTCTTCACCACCAGCTCAGCGCTGATGCGCGTGTGCCCGGTGTGCCTTTCCGTACCCATGCGGTTAACTTGCTGTCGCAGCATTACGAGATCGACAACGAAGCGCTGGCGTTGTTTGGCCAGGCCACCTGGACACCGGCCATCATGGAAGACCGCCTGCACCTGACCTTCGGTGCGCGCCACTCCCGTGACAAGCGCGCCGCGGTTAAGAATCAGACCGACCTGAATATTGTCGAGCTATACGGTCTGGTAATGGATTTGCCCTGGGGCACTATTGACCAAACCGACCCATCTCGTCAGTTCGACGACGTAAAAGCGGAGAAGGATTTCACCGATAACTCCTTCAGCTTTGTGGCCGAGTATGACCTGAGCGACACCGTGAATATCTACGGCAAAATCAACGAGGCCTATAAGAGCGGCGGCTTTAACACTCGTGACCCACAGCGCGACGGTAACCAGGGGCCGGCCAGTGATGGCGTGAATTACGGCTTTGGTTTTGCTGAAGGCTTTGATGAAGAAAAAGTGCGCTCCATGGAGCTGGGTATTAAGAGCGAGCTGATGGATCGCCGCCTGCGGATCAACGCCGACATCTTCCGCAGTGTGTACAGCGATATGCAGCTGAACTTTATTCTGGCGGGCACCGTGGCGGACACCAAAATCACCAACGCGGGTGAAGCGGAAATGCAGGGCTTTGAGGCTGATATCACCTTCATGGCAACGCGCAATCTGCTGCTGATGCTCAGCTACGCCTACCTGGATGCCGAGGTCACAAAAGCTGAAGACGTGTCTGGCAAGGATGTCAGCGACGAATTTGTATTCTTTGCTGCGCCTGAGCAGTCCTATACCGCAGCGGCGGATTGGACACTGGCCGATGCCGACTGGGGCCGTACCTCGTTGAACCTGAGCTACAACTACATGGATGAGCGCAACGGCGGCTCGCGGGCAGAAAATGTGAAAAACACGCGCCTGGAAGCCTACGGTGTGTGGAATGCGCGCTTCGGTGTGAGCGACATGCCCTTTGCGGGTGGCAACCTCAGTGTTGCAGCCTGGGGTAAAAACCTCACCGACGAGGAGTACGCGATTACTGCCATCGACAATCAGCCGCAATCCGACCGCTCGGTATTGTGGGGCGAGCCACGCAGCTACGGCCTCGACCTGATTTACCGCTACTAATCTCCCACCCATCACCCTTCGCCGCCTACGGGCGGCTTTTTTATGCCTGGGTGAAACGCGCGCGTGCATCGCCGCGGTGGCAGTTTAAAAATCTGCGCCCCAGGCGTATTTAGGCGCCGCACGGCCGTTAAAGGTTTGACGGTCTTCACCATCGAAAATACAGTGCCGTAAGCAGATCAGGAATGGCCGCCCATAACCGAGCTCTCAATAATAGCTGCGCCAAATAATAATGGAGAATTGCGATGCAACTAGGCTTTACCTCAATGAACACCGTGCACGACCAACGCCCAGCGGAGCTGGCGCGCATTGTGGAAGATGCCGGCTTTGACTCCCTTTGGTATGGCGAGCACAGTCATATTCCCATGTCGCGGAAAACGCCCTATCCGCCCGGTGGTGAATTGCCCGAACCCTACAAAGAAATGATGGACCCCTATATTTCCTTAATGGAAGCCGCTTCAGCGACCACAACGCTAAAGCTGGGTACCGGCATCGCCTTACTTATGGAGCGCGAATTGCTCTCCCAGGCCAAAACCATTGCCACCCTGGATAGGTTGTCGGGTGGCCGTGTGATTATTGGCACCGGGGTTGGTTGGAATGAAGAGGAATTTACCAACGCCACCTCACTGCCCTGGAAAAAACGCTACAGCGGCTTGCGCGAAACCGTTCAAGCGACACGCGCCTTGTTTCGCGACCCTGCGCCGGAATTTCACGGCGACATGATCGACTTCGATCCCGTGTGGTTTGAGCCCAAGCCCGTGCAGGCGGGCGGCCCGAAGTTTCTGTTCGGTGCGATGGGGCCGCTGGGCATTAAACACGCTGCCGAATGGGCCGATGGCTGGATGCCGGTGGATGTAGTGATGCCCGATGTCGGTGAGGGTATTGCCCAATTTCGCCAAGCCGTGCGCGACAACGGTCGCGATCCCGACCAAATAGACATCACTATGGTGGCCATGGGCGAGCTTAGCGTCGACCTGCTCAAGCGCTATCGCGATATGGGCATCAGCCGCGTGAACATCGGTGTGGGCATGGAAAACTGGAACAAGCCCGAAATTGTTATGCCGATGATCAGCAAGTTCTCAAAGATTATTCCGCAGCTATAAACCCCAGGCGGAACGCCGCGGCTCGACGGGTGTCGTAATTCAAACACCAGAGAGAGCCGCCATGACCTTGTTCCGCCGACCCTGGTGTGGCCCCGTTATTTTATGGCTGGCCGCGCTGTTCTGTATGCTGGGTTTTCAGCAAATTGGCTCCTATGTGGATGAGCAGGGTGTTCTTCGCGAACCCTTTGGCCTGATTCCCCTCGGCTACCTGTTTGCCACTGCCGCACTGTGTTGGACGGTGTGCTTAGTAATCAACACGGTGCGGCGCCGCAGTCGACGTCAAAACAAGCCAAGTAAATGATTTGGTATTGGCTGAGCACTAGCGGCACAGCTGCTGGTGCAGGGCGCGGCGATAGGCACTGATGCCGGGAATCAGCGCAATAACGGCGGTGCTTACTAGTAGTAGCGCCAATACGATCGCGGCGGGTTTTGCCAGCAGCGCATAGTCGATAAACAAACTGAATTTCTCTGCCAGTAGCGGCGCGCCGAGCGCGGTAGTCGCCGTCAACGCGCCGCTCGCCAGGACAAAACCGCTCAGCGCAATCAGCGTGGCCTCGCCTTCAATTAATAGCAGTAAAAACCACGGCGGCGCGCCAATAGCGCGCATAACGGCAATTTCCTGCTGGCGCTCGCGAATGCTGGCAAGCAGCATCGCCGCCAGGCCAAGCAGCGCAGCAAAAAACACCAGCGCGGAAATCAGCCGCAGGGTATTTTCCATCACCGACATTAACTGCCAGAGCTGGCTGAGGGTTACCCCGGGCAAAATGGCCAGCAGTGGCTCTGCCTGAAAGCCGTTAATTTGTCGCTGTAGCGAGAAGGTGGCCATTTTAGATTGCAGCCCTACCATAAAGGCGGTGATGCTCTCGGGGGTAAGGTCAACATGCTGCGGTGATTGCTGTGCACTCAGGTGGCGGGGCAATTGAACACCGTTTTGCCAGCCCAGATGAATCGCTTCGATCCCTTCGAGGCTAACGGTCAGCGTTTGGTCGACGGGGGTGCCGGTGGCATTGAGAATGCCCACGACGGTAAAGGGCTTGTCGCTGTGTTTGCTGAAACTGGTGCGACCCAGGCCGTGGGCCAGAACAACCTCGTCGCCAAGCGTGTAGCCCAATGTTTTGGCGACTTCGCTGCCTAACACCAGGTCGAAGGTGTCGGCGAAGGCACTGCCTTTTGCAAAAGCCAGCGGCTGTTTTTGGCCGTAGCGAAAGTGCTGAAAATAGTCGCTGCTGGTGCCCATAACTCGGTAGCCTTTGTGCGAGTCGCCCAGGGCGATGGGAATGGTCCAGGCCACTTCGGGCTTGTCGGCGATCTGCCGATAGCTTTCCCAGGAAATATTGTTGGTGGCGTTGCCAAGGTGAAACACCGAGTAAAGAAGAAGGTTGATGTCGCCGGTGCGCGCACCCACGATAAGGTCAATGCCGGAAACCGTATTATAAAAGCTGCTTTTCGCTTGGCCGCGCACCAGCTCGACTCCTAGCAATACGAATACGCTAACGGCGATGGCCAGCAGAGTGAGCAGGGCTGACCCTTTGCGATTCCACAAACTGGCGATGGCGAGGCGTACTAGCATTACAGTGCAACCTCGGCGCGGTTAATATCGAGCAGTGACTCCACGCGATCAAAGGATTTGGCCAAACGCGGGTCGTGACTGACAAAAATCAGCGCGGTATTGCCCTCGCTCAACTGCTCCATTAATAGCCCCATAAACTTATCGGCATTTTTTTTATCCAGCGCCGAGGTGGGCTCGTCCACAATTAATAGCTCGGGCTGATTGATTAGCGCCCGCGCTATGGCAATGCGTTGTTGCTGACCAATACTCAGGCGGCCCGTGGCGCGGTGCTGATCGGACTCCGCCAAACCCAGTGCGGACAGCAACGCTTTGGTGCGGGCGGTGGTGTTTTTGTTGCCGGCAAAATGCCCGGCGAGCTTGATATTGTCTACCGCGCTAAGAAAGGGGATGAGATTAAACTGTTGAAAGACCACGCCGATATGTTTGGCGCGCAGCGTATCGCGTTGGCGGCCACTAAGCTGTGCGGTGTTGTTACCGAGTATCTCGATGCGGCCCTGGCTCGGCAATAATACCCCGGCGATCAGGTTTAGCAGGGTCGATTTGCCGGTACCGGAGGGGCCGTGCAGGAACACCTGCTCACCGCTGGCGAGCTGCCAGTGAGGAATATTAAGAATGGCGGTGTGATCGGCGCGGTAGTGAAAACGCAGATCGTCAATCGTCACGAGCAAGGCCTGACACCGGTTCTGATCGTTTGGCAAACTATGATATAACATTTCTTTTGTGAGATATCTCGCCACATAGGCCTGCGGTTGCGGCGCACTGCGCGGCCGGGGCCGAGCTTCGGAGTTACTTTGATAAACACACTGATAAAGATGCTCGCGGCGGTAGTGCTGCTGCCTGGCTTGTTGGCGCCCAACGCCGCCCTGGCGAAGGACTACCGCACCATCGAGTGGACGGATCTCATGCCAGCGGACGATCTGGAAGCGTTGCTAAACCCGCCGGAGTACCTCAACGAGATTGAAGACGGCTCTGAGGAAGACCGGATTGCCAGCCAAGTGTATTCAGCGGTTAAGCAGGCGAATGACAGTGCTTATCAGCGCGCTTAGTTCGACCAGGGTCCGGCCCGAATTTGATGGCCAGTCACTGCGGGTGCCGGGGTTTATCGTGCCACTTGAATTTGGCGCCACAGAAAAACACGTAACGCGCTTTTTCTTAGTCCCGTATTTTGGCGCCTGTATTCACGTGCCGCCGCCCCCGCCGAATCAAATTATCTACGCCGAATACGACAAGGGCTTTGTCCTGGAGTCGCTTTACGATCCGTATTGGATCTCCGGCGTGCTGACGACCAGCCTCACCGAAAACGACACCGCCACATCCGCTTACTCGATAAAGGTCGAAAGGGTGGCGCCCTATACCGAGTAAAGCGTTGACGGGGCCTGCTCAATAACGCAGTTCAACAGCGCGGCTTCCATGCCCTCAAATACGGCTGGGTCGGCGCTAATGCACTCCACGCGGCTGTCCATACATTCATCAAGCGACACCTCTGTTAGCACGCCGTCGGCTTTGTTGTAGGCGGTGATACCTCGGTCAGTAATAAACACGCCTTTTAGGCGCTCCGCGTTAATACCCAGCAGCAGGTCATAAAGCTGCTGACTGTTGAAGGTCCACTCCGGCTTGAATATCCAGCCGCGACTAAAGAAGCCCTCGCCCTGATTGTCGATACTGAGATAGCCCGCCTCGGGTATCTCCGGATCGATAACCGCCGCTTCGGTTTCATGGTGGTGATGGTGATGAGGGAGCTGATGTTCGGGGGCCGGCGCTGCCAACCACTCCAGCGCCAATTGCCCGTGGGTAACTTGAAAGACTGACTTCGCGTCCAGTCCGATGTCTGCTTCAAGAAAGCTCAACAGGGCAGGAAAGTCCTTTGCCTCGTATTGGTCGGCCTTGTTGGCAACAATCACGTCGGCAATCGCTAATTGCTGTAAAAATGTCGGGTGCTGGGTGTAGCGCTCATCACTGACTTTGCGCGCATCTACCAGGGTAACGGTGGCGCGAAGATCGAGCAGGTCTTTGTAGTGGTCGGCAGACAACACCGCCAACACCTCTTTGGGGTGGCCGAGGCCGGTGGGCTCGATAATGAGTCGATGGGGCCGAGAGCGGGACAGCAGTCGATTCATCGCGATCTGCATGGGCAGCCCCGCTGCACAACACATGCAGCCGCCGGGTACTTCGCTGATGAATACACCGGAGTCCTCCGACTCGCGGCCGCCTAATACACTGCCGTCGATACCGATTTCACCAAATTCATTGACTAGCACCGCCCAGCGTTCATCGGCGGGTTTTTGCTTAAGCAAATGAAGAATGGCGGTGGACTTGCCCACGCCGAGAAAGCCAGTAATGACATTCGTGGGGATGGCGCTCAGTTTTTCTTTGCGGGAACTCATTACATACCTTTATGGCGGGTTGTCGTCGCGCCGTCGCTACAAAGACCGACCGCAGCATTTTTCGAATTAACGTTCATTGCCGCAGGGGCAGTTCAGTTGCTGGCAGAGTCGATGATTTATCCAGTGCCCGACAGCAATAAGTGACGCGCCCAGTAGCGACGCCAGTTTTTCCCCAGTTTCGCCCAGTAGGTCGTGGCCCCACAGCGCGGTGAAGGAAAGAATCAACAAGTCGGGAATACCCCAGCGCAAGGTGCTGAAATTGTGATGCCGACGGCAGCCAAGGCCAAGCGCCACCACACTGATCGGCAACACGGCGATAAGTAGCCATTGGTGGAAGGCTTCGCTGGCAAAACCGGAGGCAGCCAGCGTTGGTGCCATGACCAGTGCTACAGGTAATAACAGGCAATGTATGGCGCAAAATAAAGAAAGGCCAATGGCCGTTTTATCCAAGCTGGCAGCGGGTGTCTTCACATGGTCTCCAAAATCACGGGTAGAGGTATTTCGTATTCCCTCGCCACATCGTAGGTGGGGTTACTTAAATATAATGTGTTGTTGGTTGTGGTTTATGTTGGCCGCTCCCTGACGATGATTCAGTACCCACTGAGCGTTCAGCGAATGTATGCTGGGAAAGACGCGTTGGATGCTGGTAGAAAGCGACTGCAATGTCTCGGCGCGCTTGCACTGATATCCATAGCTTGCGACAACATCGTTGTGACGCTGATGGGCGCTGTCGTTTGACGAGCCCGCGATGTCGATCGACACCGTTGTGAGTTGGCAAGTCCCGCCTTCTAAGCGAAAAAGTGAACCGCCGTCAGACAGTTTTGCCCGCGCTTGCTCGGCGGCCTGCAAATAGTCGGCGTGCTCTACCGGGTGTTCAAATCCTAAGATGTTCAGCGCTGGCGAGCGCAGCTCAATGCTCAGCATTTCGCCATCTTGTAGTAGTTGCAGTTCCGCCACGCCGTGAACGTGGGCATGGTGATGTTGTGCATGCAGCGGGCTACCCGCTAGGGCGCAGGCCACAATGGCGAGATACGCGGTGTATCTCGCCACGCGTGTTGCTAACCGGGAGCCCGCCGGCCTCACTTAGAAGCTACCCCGAACGCCGAGGCTAAAGCCGCGGCCTGGCAGTGGTGCGCGATCCTTCAGGAAGGAGGAGTGCACGCGCGCTTCTTCATCAGTCAGGTTGCTGCCCTTCACGTAGACAGTGACGTCGCCGGGGTATACCGCAAAGGTATAGGCGAGCTCCGCATCGATCATGGTGTAGGCGCCGGTAACGGTTTCCAGCTCGGCCACTTGGTCTTGTTCCAGATAACGCGTGGCGCTGATCTCTGCATCCCAGCCATTGCTGCTGTAAGCCAACTGGCTGCCTAGTCGCGCGGGCGGAATGCGGGGCAGGTCACCGCCGTCGTCGAGTTCACCCCAGGTGCGGTCCGCCCACAGGCTCAGTTTAAAGGGTGACGCGAGTTGCCATGCTAGCTGAGCTTCCATGCCGTACAGTGTGGCATCGGCCTGTTCAAATACGTAAAGGGGTAGCTCCCTGTGCGCGTGCTCTTCCTCTGCGCCGGCGTCGTGCTCGTCATGCTCATGGCCTTCAATATCTTCGCTGCTTAGGCCGGTATTGCGCTCGCAATAAAAGTTATCCACTTCGTTGTAGAACACATTCAGCACCCAGGCGACATTGCCGGTGTGTTTGCGAAGGCTTAGGTCAATGTTGTTTGAGGTTTCTTCTTCCACATCGTTTAGGTAGTGGAAGTGCGGATCGTCGCCTTCGTGTAAACGCAGCAGGGCGCCGACTTCAAAATTGCCGGTGGCTATGTGCGGGCCGTAGGAAAACAACTCCGCAGCACTCGGCGCGCGCTGGGCATGGGTAAGCGAGATACCGGCGTTGTAGTCAGGTGCGAAGTCCCACACTACGCCAGCGGAAACACTGTAGGGCGTGAAGTCGAGGTCGTCGAAGTGCAGTAACTCGTGGTCATGCTCTTCTTCTTCCATTGCCTCTTCGCCGTGGTGGTGCTCCTCCCATTCAATGGGGTCGGCTTCAATGCTGACTTTCTCGACGCGTGCACCCAGTTGCCAGAGGAAATTGCCGACATGTTTTTCTTGCATCACGGCAATGGCAAAGCTTTCGGTGCGGCTCGGTGGCGTAAAGGCTTCCTCGCCAATCGCTTCGAAGTCAGTGCTTTTTGCTTCAAATGACAGCGCGCCTTTCCAGCCGGAAAATTCCTGCAGCAGTAAATCAATGCGGGCTTGCAGTGTTTCGTTTTTAAACACGGTGCCGGTTTCGCCGCCTTCAATTTCAGCGTGCTCGTAGTCGGTGTAACCAAGGCGGGTGTTAATACCGCTCAGCAGCGCGTTGTCCAGCGACAGCTCGCTGATCAACTGCCAGCGATCTTGTGTAAGGTCGGAGAGCACACCTTCATCGTCGTGGTGCTCTTCGTCATGGTGCTCGTCTTCGTGAGCGTCTTCATGGCCTTCCTCTTCGTGCTCGCCATGACTGTGGCCGGGTACGCCATTCAGGCGCTCAAGGCGGCCATAGGAAACACCCACGTAGCCGTTGTCCAGCAGTAAGCTACCGCCAATATTGAAGCCCTCGCTCTCTGATGCGCTGTCTTCAAGTACACCCTCGCGGTGCTCCTCGTGACCTTCTTCCTCGTGTTCTTCTTCGGTTTCCAGAACAGCGATGCCGGGAATCTCGTAGTCGTTACCCTCGCGGCAGAAGCCATCAACATGAAAGGCGAAGAACTCATTGCCGCCGGTAAAGGCCAGAGACGCTTCGTTTTCGTCGGCGACCGTATTGTGGCCAATCGAGAATGCGCCAGTGGGCTCGCTGGAGGAGGGCACGCGGTCATCGACGATGTTGACGACACCGCCAATGGCGCCAGAGCCGTAAAACAGGGTGGCAGGGCCGCGCAGAATTTCAATTTGCTGGGCGGTCATCGCTTCGGTGGCAACCACGTGGTCCGGGCCAACCCGGGATGCATCGCTGACATCCAGGCTGTTTTGGGTGATCAACACCCGTGGGCCGTTAAGGCCGCGAATAATCGGGGTGCTGGATACCGGGCCGAAGTAGCTGGAGTGAACACCCACTTCGTTTTTCAGCGTTTCGCCGAGGGTGGATGCCTGCTTACGGCGAAGTTCTTCGCCGCTGACAACGGTAACCGGCTGAGCCGATTCCATTACCGAGATGTGCAGTGGCAAACCCACAACATCAACCTGCTCAATGGGTGAGCGACGCAGGGTGATGCTCAGCTTGTCGCTGCCGGCATCCAGGTGCAGTGTCTGGTGGCTAAAGCCAGGCGCGCTGATGTGAATCTCTTCAGGCAGTTCCGCGCCGGTATCGAGGTTGAAGCGACCATCGGCAGACGTGCTGGCGGTTTGTTTGCTACCCACTGCTTCAATGGTTGCCCCGTAGACGGGTTTACCTTGGGTATCGCTGACCTGGCCGGTCAACGCATGAGCGGCACTGGATAGCGCCAGCCCCGAAATGCCGATCAGGGCGCAGTGCCCCAAAACTACTTTCATTGTCCGCTCCTATTGGTATTGGGTTTTGCCTGTATGTTCAGGCTTATAAAAAGTCGAGAGTTAACAGTAATCGCTGTTGGCCCGGCGCGACGGCGGGTGAACGGTGAACCAGGCCAGCGCCTTCGTTCCCCTCCCAGTTTTCGCCTTTTAGCAGGGCCACATGGTGTGTTTGCAAGGTATTGATGTCGCTTGCCGCGGGATACAAACCGCTATCGGCATCGCTGAGGCCGCGGCTACCCGCGCCCAATTTGCTGCGGTCTACGCAGTGGTGCGGCAGCCATTGGGTGCCGGGGCCGCTGTAGCTGGTTACCAGCCGACAAGCCACGTTGTCGGTGTGGAACTTGGGGCACATCTTGCCGCTCAGGGGGTGAGCCGCAGGCCGACGGCGTCCAGTTCAAATAGCAGGCTAAACATATCGGCCAGAAGCTGGATGTCGCTGCTTAGTGCTGGATACGCTGTTAATACTGGCTCGGCCTCGCTCAGTGTACTGAGCTGGCTTGTTGGCAAAGAGAGACTGCAGCCGCGAAAGCGGCCTTCTTTTAATAAGGCGTCGCACTCGGCGTTAAGCGCCGGGCTAACGGCGCGCTGCCAAACCGCCATATTGACGTCGGCCCGGTAGGTATCGCCGAAGATTTCCGCGCTGTCACCGGCGACGGTGTACACCTCGGGCATCGATGTTTGCAGTGGGATAGCCATATTGTCGCGCCTCCGCGGTGGTCACGCCTATCAGCCTGTTGCCGTCCCCATTGTTTTTGCCGTGGTGTTCTGCAACGCCGGGCAAACAAAACGGGTTCTGCCAGTGAGTAATTCGGACAAAATGATATGTTATAACATGTCTAAAGAAAAGAGGGAGGTGACATTTCTCAGATCGGGTATGGGTATTGCTTGCTTAAGAGGAGAGTGGTCGGGTCTATTAATAGGGGCTGTGAACAGAGCCGAGGGGCCGCGTGTTGACCAAACGGTTGTTGGGCCGCCCTCTAAATTGGGGATTCATCTGCCGTTGAGCGCTGCTAAGATGATCCGGGCCGCTGAAAACTTTCTCTGGGAGCCACCATGACTCGCATAAATACTTTGTTCTCCAAAGGCTTACTTGCCCTCTGCTGTGCACTGCTCTCTGCCTGTGCCAGCTTCTCGGACTACACCACCGCTGCAAACTAGGGCGATATGGCTTTTATCGACAGCTACCTTGCCGAGGGTGGTGCGGTCGATGAGCGCGATGGCATGGGCTACACCGCCCTGCACCGCGCTGCACAAAGCGGCCGATTGGCGGTCGTGACGCGTTTACTTGATGCCGGTGCGAACCCCAATGTGGAAATGGGAGAAAGCCAGGAAAATGCCCTGATTGCGGCCGCGGGTGCCAGTGCCAATAGTGCTGACATGGTGGCGGCTCTGCTGCGCAGTGGTGGCGACCCCAATCAGGCCAATGCATTTGGTAAAACGCCGCTGTGGGCCGCGGTGAGCATGAATAATGTCGAGGCCGCGCGCCAGCTGATGGATGCCGGTGCCGACCCCGACGTGCAGGTGACTGGCTATACCCCCCTGATGTTGGCCGCCCATAACAAGTACAGCGAATTGGTGCGCTTGCTGCTGGTGCGCGGCGCCGATGTTGAGGCCGTGAGCAATGGCGTTGTGGCCGGTTACAACGCGCTGTACTTCGGTGTTGAACGCCGCAACTGGAACCAAAAAAGTGGCTGGCAGAGTGCGACCCGCCTCGGCCCGGTGGCCGCCTCTCATCGCGGTGTAAACGGTGTTAATGAAGCCTTTTTGCACAGTGAGCAGCAAAAAGTCGTGGATATGTTGCTGGCTGCCGGTAGCGACCCCAATATCCGCGGCAAGTGGACACCGCTGACACGCGCCGCGCGTCAGGGCGCGGATGCAGGAGTTGTTGAGTCGCTGTTGCTGGCAGGTGCCGAGGCGGATAAGAAAACCCCCGACGATTACAGCGCCCTGTATCTCGCTGCGGGCTGGAACCGCGACGAGCAGGTCGGCCTGTTATTGGCGGCGGGCGCCGATGTGAACCTGGGCAATGACAACGAATTTGAGACCGCCTTATTCAACGCGGCAAATAACGGCCATGTTGGCCCGGTAAAACGCCTGCTGGCGGCCGGGGCAAATGTTGAGCTAGCCGATACGGAAGGCTTCACGCCGCTTTATTTGGCCAGCTATGAGGGCTATGCAGAAGTGGTTCGACTTCTACTGGCAGCGGGTGCGAATACTGATACACGCAATGGCAAAGGTGATTGGAGCCCTCTGCAAACTGCGGCGGAACGAGGCCATACCGATGTTGTTCGAGAATTGGTGGCGGCCGGTGCCGATGTTGATCAAAGAAGTAAGCGCCAATCAACGGCAACGTATTTTGCAGCGAAGTCGGGTAAGAAGGCTACGGACGACATTATTAAAATGTTGGCGGTGGCGGGTGCCGATGTTAACGCTCGCTGTGACGGTGGTTACTACGCTCTACACATCGCTGCCGATAAAGGTTACTACGACACCGTAAAGACCTTGCTTTCCTTGGGTGCCAACCCCAACCTGCGCGACAAAGACAATGAGTCGGCGCTGGATATTGCTATGCGCCACGGTTACAAAAAAACCACAGCCTATATTCAGCAATACGGTGGCCAGACCAACTCCTATAAAAAGTCCAACAGCGGCGATATGTTTGGCAAAATCTTCGCCACGGTGGCGATTGGCGCCATTGCCGGCAGTGCCGATATTCCCATCGAAAACTCGCTGGATGTGATGGGAGCGGCCGTTGGCGATATTTGGGTAGACGATGGCAAGGGCACGCGCCTGGCGCAAATGCAGCAACAGGTTGCTCAGGGCACTTACCAAATTAAAGACCCCGCGCTGCGCCGTTTGGCAGAAACCCGCGTGCAACTTGAGCAGCAAAATCGCGAAATTCAACAGCAGGTTGCGGCCTACAACGCCGAACAAAAGCGTCGCCAGGAAGAGCAGCGAGCGCAAATCGCAATGAAGCAGGCCCAGTACGCTGAGCAAAAAGCGGCGTATGAACAACGCCAACGAGAAGCCGCAATAGCGCGCCAGGAAGCTGCCCGCGCAGCAGAGCAGGCACGCCGCGAAGCGGAGCAGCGCCGCCGAGAGCAACAAGCCCAACAGCAAGTCCAGCAACAGCAGGAGGCCGCGCAGGCACGCGAGCGTGAGACCGCCAAGCGCGCAGCAGAAGCGGCGCGCCCCAAACCGCGCTCGGGCAGTATTAACAGCGGCCGCATGAATACCGCAGAGAAGGCGAATTGTGATTGTGAGGGAACACTGACCAAGCAGAACTTCTCCGTTGGCGCGTGCCAAGTGGCCTCGTTGAAGGTGGCCTACGAGGTGAGTCACTTCTTTGGTGAGCCCTTGGTGAAAGGCGACTACAAATGGCAGAAGGGCGGCGCAGAAGATGACTGCCTGCCGAGCGACTTTACCCTGTGGCTGAAAATCCAAAATGGCGATGCCTTTGGCTATGTGGAAATCGACCCCGCGATCCCTCGTGCGGGTCAGGTGTCTTTTTCGGGCACCGCCAGCAGCCCCGACTGGGACAGCTTCATCTGCGGTTATCAGGGCGGAACACGCACCGCCTGCTTCGACGCGGAAACCGCGAAAACCCTCTACAAGCAGGGCCGGGTGGTTGGCTTTGAGGTCTCCCACCAATGATCGCTCCCTATGAACCCCGCGACTGCCAGTATCTGGAGACATGGCAGCTTGGGGATTGGCGCATGAAGGCCTACGGCATTCGCTATGGCGACGCGCCAATCCAGCCGCAGTTGTTGCGCGCAGCAAAACAGCTAACTGCAGATAGGCTGGCAGATAGCGCCGATGTTAGTGCTCACTATCACGTGGGTTATGTCGGCGTTCATCAGGGTAAAACGGCGCACTTTGTCTTCGTTGATTGGTGGGCCGATGAAAATGAGCTTCACCACCACGTGTACGTGGCACCACTGGAAGACCCAACGGCCTTTCGCTATACCACTCCCTCAGGTTTAATCGCCTGTGTGTGGGATATGAAACTGATGGCCCTTGAGCGCAACGCTTGGGTGGAAACGGTATTGGCAAACCCGGCGGGCAGCGTTGAGGACTACCTGGCTCGACACATGAACGGGCCGCTTTAGCGGGAGCACGCGGTAATGGAACACCCCTTTGCAGAACATATCGGCTTGCAGGTGCTGGAGCAGCGCGACGGATACAGCGAATGTGAACTGACCCTGGACCCCGCCCGCCACATGAACCCCCATCAGGTGGTGCATGGCGCCGTGCTGTATGCGCTGGCCGACACCGGCATGGGGGCCGCGGTATATCCCGGTTTGGCGGCAGACGAGTACTGCGCCACGGTCGAGATCAAAATCAATTATTTTCGGCCTGCTATCGCTGGCATCGTGCGCTGTGTAACGGAAATGGTTAATCGTGGGCGCAGCCTTGCTAACCTTGAGTCGCGACTTTACTGCGGCGATAAGCTATTGGCGCAGGCCAACGGCAACTTCGCCATTATTCCCCGCCGCTGAAATTCCCCGCGCGCCTAGGGTGTACGGCCCACAGCAACCGGGCCACCAGCGTAGACAGTACCAGGCCCAGAGAGCTCAGCAGCCACACCAACACTGCGATATCGCGAATCGCGTGTTGGGAGAGGGTTGCCTGCACATTTATCGCAAAGGCCACGGCCGCGATGGGCGCCAGCGCGGCGGCGATGGCGACGGTGGTATAGGGCTTGTGAAATAAAGAACGACTGCGGAAATAGGGCTTGATGGCCACCGCCAGCACCAGGCCGATCAAGCTGAGCAATACGCCGCATACCCAGGGCGTGATCGCGAGTAGGGAGTCAGAGGGCATCCACAAACAGGCTGCTGCGCCGAGAAGGCCCCACGCGGGCAGCAGTGTGCGGCAGGCAATGGTGAACACGATCTCTCCAAGCGTTGGCGGCTAAACAACGTTATACGGCGTATCGCGTTGGGGAGATTTTTCGCTACAAGCCAGCAGGCTGGAGCCATTCAATGAGAGTAAGCGGGCCCTAGGTTCTTACCTTGGAGAACTCTTCATCCATTCGCATAAACATATACACGCCCATGCGGTTCTCGTCATCGTTGAAGTTGTCGGTGATATTGCGAATCACCTCGCAGGCACTGGCGATCATATCCTCGCAGTGCTGCTTGCCCGCTGGGGTCATGGTAATCAGTTTTTCGCGCCCGGAATTGGGTTCTTCGGTTAGCTCGATGTACTCAAGCGAGGCCTGTGCCAACGCTGACCTTTTTGCTTGCTACTTTAATCGGCACAGCCTATTGAGGCGCTGTGCGTTCTGCGTTTCACTAAGCGCAGCACGGTGTCGGGGTGGGCAAATGATCATTGCGCGAAAAACAGCTTACTTGATTGCCACGGGCACTCTCATTGCTGCGGCTGCGCTTTACCTGGGGCGCGGCGCTGATACCTCACCCAGTGCGGTAATGCCCACTGCAACAGGCCAACAACGCAGCGAGAAAAGTGTACGTCACCAGGCGCTGGTGCAAAGCCCCAGGGGGGATGCCGGCCAAGCAACTGAGGGTTTGACCGACATGCAGCGTCAAGCCCAGCAGCGCGAGCAGGCATTCACGGCGGCGTTTACGGCGTGGTATCAACCACCCGCTGAGTGCGAAGACATCCAGTCGGACGCGCAAATGCTGAAATGCGCCAGCGATAAATTGGCCGCCAAGCGCCGTTTCCGCCAACACTATGAGGCCGCGGAGCCCTAGGCTGCGTGGAAGGCAAGTCAATATGGATTACTCATTGATCAAGGCGCTACACATCAGCGCTGCGCTGAGCAGCTTTGCATTCTTTTTGCTGCGCGCCACATGGTCACTGCGTGCCTCGCCTATGATGCAGCGGCGGTGGGTGCGGGTGTTGCCCCATGTGCTCGACACCTGCCTGTTGGCGCTGGGTGTCAGCCTGATGATTATGCTCAGTGCCTGGCCGCAGCAAACGCCCTGGCTGGCGGCAAAGCTCTCTGCCTTACTGCTTTACATCGTACTGGGTAGTGTTGCGATAAAGCGCGGTCGCAGCCCTGCGCAAAAGGCGGTTTTCGCCGCGTTGGCGGCGCTGGTCTTTCTCTATATGCTCAGCGTGGCCTTTAGCCATAACCCACTGGGCTTCCTGGCGCTGCGCTAGTAGCGCTTTTATGCCACGCGTTGCAGCCGTCGCGGCGGCCTACTGGGATAGTTGGGGCCGGTGGGTTCGGAGTGCTCCAGCAGGTAGGCCTGCACCGCATCGCGTACCGTGCGCCCGCCACCCTCAACACCGTGATGACCAAACAGCCGATTAAACTCCAATACATAGGGATGGTTGCCGACCATGGCAATATCGAACCCTGCGTGATTGATATCCAGGCTGCGCGCTAAATACAGGGCGAGCTGGGTGGCCGCCTCGGGAACAGCGCTGTGGTCACACAAGCCGCCCTTGGCGACATTGTTGTAAAAGCCCTGTTCAGATTGCAGACGCCAGTACGCCGAGAGCACCTTGTCGCCGATCACCACCACGCGAATATCGCGGTCGATCGGCAGGTACTCCTGAACGTAGATCACGTCGCTGCGTTGCAGGTAGCGCTCCCAGTCGGCGCGATCGCCGATCAGCCATACCCCGTCGCCCTGAGAGGCCTTGGGCAACTTAGCGACAAAGGGTAGCAACATGTCGTGCCACACTCGCTGCGCGTTTTCAGGCGTGTTCGCCAGGATAAGCGTTTGCGGGCAATGCCCGGGGGCCACAATTTCAAAGGCGCGCGTCATCTCAATTTTATTGTGGCCGAGCCGATAACTGGCCTCGCTGGGGAAAACCCGCGCGTTCAGACCATAAACCAGCGCATTGAGCTGCCAGTACTCCGGGTAAAGCACCCAGTCGGCATTGCTTATATCTTCGCGACAACGAAAAATATCGTCGGGCTTGAGGACTTGTGTATCGGCGAAGCCGAGGCTGCGAAACACATCGAAAGAGATCCAGGCCATGGTATAACACACGCAATTGAACGGCGGGTTTTTACGGTGAAATGCCCGGTCCGTCAATAGCAGTAAAACGGAATTTTTAGCAGTTTTTTCAAGGAGTGATCGGCAGTGAAACAATGGTTATTCAAAGGGGTGATTGTCGTCACCGGGATGGCGTTGCTGTGGATGTTTCGCGTGGCAATTATCGAGCAGTTTGGTCAGCGCATGATGAATAACGTCCAGCAGTTACAAACGCAAAATCTGGAGCGCATCGCCGCGCACCAGGCGGCCCAGCAAGCGCAGCGGGACGCCGAGCAACAGCGTATTCTCCAGCGAAAAGCGGCGGCGCGGGCAAAGGCAGAGCGGCAGGCGAAGTTAGAGCGGGCTTTCGAGCAGCAGTACACGGCGCCGGGCGGCTGCCATAACTGGCAATCCGATCGGCATATGGTTGAGTGCGTTAATCACCGCATGCGCGCCAGGCGGGCATTTTACGAGGCGCAGGATAAGCTCCTGCCGCCAACGCAACGTGACGGGGCGAGCGTGCGCAACGCCGGCTGACGGCGAGCACGATATACCATCGTCTAAGCCGTTTGTGCCTTGCGACGCTCCGGATAGCAGGGCAGCATAACGAACCACTCTCACCGGACGAGCGCCGCAATGACCGCCTTTACCGACAGCAGCTACTACTCACAGACATTCTCAGAGCTTGAGATGCAGGATCAATGCATCGAGGGTGTGGAGTTTGAGGGCTGTCAATTCAAACAGTGCAATTTCTCTCAGGCCAGTTTTCAGCGCTGCAATTTTGTCGACTGCGAATTTGAACAGTGCGACCTCAACTTACTGGACCTTGGCTACAGCAAATTTTCAGACAGCCTGTTTCGCGACTGCAAAATGCGCGGCGTGGATTGGTCGAAAGTTTCCTGGCCACGGGTATTGTTTGCCGCGCCGGTGCAGTTCTTTCAGTGCCTGTTAGACGACGCCTCGTTTTACGGCCTGCAATTACCGGAATTGATTGTGCAAGACTGCCGGGCCTGTCGCGCAGATTTTCGCGAGGCAGATCTGAGTCAGGCCAGTTTTCAACGCAGCGATTTAAGCGGTGCGCAGTTTTCAAAAACCGTTCTTGAGCGCGCGGATTTTCGCGACGCGCAGAATTATCACATTGATATTTTTCACAATCGCATTAGCGGCGCAAAATTTAGCCGCTACGAAGCGCTTAGCCTGCTCGACAGTTTGGAAATTGAACTGAGTGACTAGCATTTTTCGCTAAAAAATCCGCTTTTTTCCGCGCATTGATTCACCGTCTCAATACTAATTATTGCTGCGCTGAATGCGTAAAATGTATGTATGATCGCGACATAAATAATGCGGTAGAATTTGTCCGTTTTTCCCTTGCGATCCGCTTTTTCAATCTATATCGTGCCCGACAAATTTGCTGTCGGTAGACGATGCGCGGCGTGTCTCACGCCTGCATAAACTATCGGACAGCGTGTTCATTCCCTAGCGATGTAGAAGGAAAACACCATGCGTAACACATTCTCTGCTTTGGTTCTGGCAAGCGGTATTGCTGCAGCGTGCCCAGCGCTTGCTGAAGAAGACCGTTATTTTGGCGCCGCAGCGGGACAGTTCACCGTGACCGAAAGCGGTGAAGAAGCGGAACCGGCGTTTGCCTTTTTGCGTTATGGCATGGAGTTTAACGACTACCTGGCGGCCGAGTTCCGCGCGGGTATGGGGCTGGGCGATGACAGCGTCAATATCGAGGGAATGGCAGTGGAAACTGAGCTCAAGCAACTGCTCGGCGCCTACCTGAAAGTGGGTTACCCCGTAACAGAAAGCATTTATCCTTACGTATTGCTCGGCGCGTCGCACACCAAGTTTAATGCCTCAGTGGCGCAGCGCCTCGGCCGAGTCACGGTTAGTGAAAAGCGCGACAGTGTTTCCTACGGCCTGGGCGTCGCGTTTGAAGTGAGCGACCTGCTGGCGATTACCGTTGAGCAAACCCGCTACACCGATAAAGACGAGCTGGAAATGGACGGCTTGAGCATCGGTTTTAGCCGCAACTTCTAACGCAAGGTGGGCCTCGTGCCCGCTTACTGCCGCGTTTTCAGCAGGTAGTCAAAAATCGGCAGGGTGATGTTGAAATTGCACGCGGCCATTTTATCGCGCTGATGATGAACGCGGTGGCTGTGTCGCATAGAGCGCCAGCCAGGAATACAGGCAAATACCCGTTCGGCCGCCGCGCCCTCGGGAATGTGATAGCTAAAGTGCAGCACCTCGTACAGCAGGTAGCCGCCGATCGCGGCGATCACATAGAGGTAGGCGATGTTTGGGCTGGCGATCTGGTTTAACACCAGCGCGCCGGGTATTGCCAAGCCGACAATAAACGCCACGATCAAATAGCTGGGAAACAGCACCACGCGCCAGTCCCGCGAGTTAGCGTAGTCCATATCGTCGTGCAGAAAAAAGCTGTGATGATCGCCGGTGTGGCGTTTGTAAAATAATCCGCCCAGTCGGGTTTTGCGGTGCCCCAGCCAGCGATGGGCGTAGTACTCGGCAAAGTTCACCAGTATTAAGGTAATCGGCAGCGCCAGGTACTCGGCAGGGGAGGGCTGCTCGGTTTGCATAACGGCGTAGGCGATCACGGCTAGCCCCATCGCCGCCACAATAAACATGTGCAGCCAGCCGGAATAGTAGGGGCTGATGTCGCGGCGGTAGCGCTCTCTAAACGCCAGCATGGCATCGCGTTGCATGGTGTCTTCTCCTGTAAAGCTGCCCAGAGCATAGCTATTGAAGCGGGTCTTGGGTAGTGGCTTACGAGAGTTGTTTGAAGCACCGATTTTCAATCTTGAGCGTTGCGCGGGTTGGGCGGTAGTGGAAGTGGCGGCAGGCCGTTACTATAAGCGCTACATATTTATCGCCATGGACCCTGCCAGTGCCGAGCCAACCCGCTGATACCCCGTCGCCTGCCAGCACCCTGCGCCGCGTTGCGCTGCTACTCGGCCCTGGCTTGCTGGTTGGCGCGATGCTGCTGCCTGCGCCGGTGGGTATGAGCGATACCGCCTGGCTGTGTGCGGCGCTGGCGTTGTGGATGGCGCTTTGGTGGGGCACCGAGGCCATTGCCATTCCCGCTACGGCGCTGCTGCCACTGCTGTTCGCACCCATCATCGGTCTGTCGCCCCTCAAGGCGGTGGCGGCGGCCTATGCTCACCCCATTGTGTTTCTGTTTATGGGCGGCTTTATGCTCGGCCTGGCCATGCAGCGCTGGCAGTTGCACCGGCGCTTGGCGCTGACCATATTGTGCCGCGTGGGCGCGGAGCCGCGTCGGCAAATTGCCGGCTTTATGGTTGCTACCGCCTTTCTAAGTATGTGGGTAAGTAACACTGCCACCTCGGTAATGATGCTGCCGATAGCGATGTCGGTGATTGGTCTGCTGCCTGAGTCCCTGGGCGCCGCAAGGCGCAATTACGCTATCGCGTTGCTGTTAGCCATTGCCTACAGTGCCAGTATTGGCGGCATGGCTACACTGATTGGCACGCCTCCCAATGCCCTGCTCGCCGCATACTTGCAAAGCAGCCACGGCATTGAGGTGGGTTTTGCCCAGTGGATGGGCCTGGCGTTGCCGCTGTCGCTTGCAATGTTAGTGATCTGCTGGCGGCTATTATGCCGTCGCGACTTTAGCGGCGTTGCCGACTACAGCAATGCCGATATCAGCCGCCAAGCGCTGAGGGAAATGGGGCCGATCACCACTGCCGAGCGCCGTGTCGCCATTGTTTTTTGCGTGGCCGCTGCGGCCTGGATAGGTCGCCCCTTTGCCGAGCAACTGCTGCCGGGCTTAAGTGATACCGGCATTGCACTGGCGGCGGCACTGAGTTTGTTTGTGATTCGCTCCGGTGTGCCGGGCAGCGCACTACTGGACTGGAAAACCACCGAAAAGCTGCCCTGGGGTGTGCTGCTGTTGTTCGGTGGCGGGCTTGCGCTGGCAGCGCTGATTGGCAGCTCGGGGCTGGCCGAGTGGATCGCCAGCCGTTTTGAACAACTGGCGGCGCTGCCACTGGCGCTCATATTACTGTTGATCGTGAGCGTAATGATCTTCCTCACCGAGCTAACCAGTAACACCGCCACCACGGCGGCGTTTTTGCCACTGCTCGGTGCGCTGGCGGTGGCTCAGGGGATATCGCCCCTGCTGTTTTGCTGCGCGGCGGCGTTGGCGGCCTCCTGCGCGTTTATGATGCCGGTGGCGACACCGCCCAATGCCGTGATCTTTGGCAGCGGCGAGCTGGAAATTCGCGATATGATGCGCGCCGGTTTCGCCCTGAATCTGCTGGGTATTGCGCTGGTGTCACTGTGTAGTTACGGTGTCATCACGCTGCTATGGCTGGCTTAGGAAAGCGCTTATTACGCGCACACTAACAACAACGATAACGAGGTAAACATGAATATTCCGATGATCTGCATCGCGGTACTGGGGCTGCTGTGTTTTGTGCTGGGTTTAAACGTCAGTATTGCGCGCACCAAGGCCAAGCGCGGTAGCGGCTGCCCAGACGACCCGAAAGACCCACTGCACAAAGCCATTCGCGCCCACGCCAACACGGTTGAATACGCGCCGGCGCTAATGGTGTTGATCTACATTGCCAGCCAGGCACAAATGGCCCTGTGGGTGATGTGGACCATGGTGGCCGTTACCGCCTGCCGCGTGCTGTTTGTGCTGGGCATTCTCACCACGCGCACCATGGCGCGCCCCAACCCCATGCGGTTTATCGGCGCACTCGGCACTTATGCGGGCGGTATTGCGCTAGCGGTAGAGGTGCTGTTTCAGGCGATGGGCTGGTGGGTAATGTAAGCCTGCCCTAGTCATCAAAGCGCGGCGGCCGTTTCTCAAAAAAGGCCGCTGCTGCCTCTTCAACATCCCCGCTTAAACCGTTCAAAATCTGATTGCGATTCTCCAGTTGCAGCGCCTGCTGCAGTGACTGGGCGTTAAGGTTTTCCCACATTGCCTGCTTGGTCGAAATCACGCCATAGGGACTGAATTCAGTGAGCGAGCGCGCCAGTGCCCGGGCGTCTTCGGCCAGTGCATCATCGCTGGTCAGGCGGGTGACTAAGCCCCATTGCTCGGCGCGCTCGGCATCGACCACACGGGCGGTCAACATCATGTCGTGGGCGCGACTGGCACCGATCAAACGCGGCAGGGTATAGCTCACGCCAAAGTCGCAACCGGAAACCCCCAGGCGAATAAACTGGCTGCAAAAGCGCGCTGAGCTTGCCGCTATGCGCAGGTCGCAGGCCAGTACCAAGGCCAGTCCGCCACCGTAGGCGTGGCCGTGCACGGCGGCAATAATCGGCTGCTGAATGCGGCGCATCAGCAGCGCAATATCGGCCATGTATTCCTGGGCGCGCATACCCGCGCGGCTTCCGGCTTTGATCTCGCCAATGGTGTCGCGCAGGCTGTCCGGGTTGTTTTGGTCGAGTAAATCCAGGCCAGCGCAAAAGGACTTGCCCGCGCCGCTGAGAATAATCACTCGCACGCGGTTGTCCTGATCAAGCAGGTGCAAAGCGGCCTTTAATTCGCGCATCAGTTCCCAGCTCAGCGCATTGCGGGACTGCGGGCGGTGCAGTTGCAGCTCGACAACCTGGCCTTCCAGCGGCGTGATGCGCAGGCAGTTAAAGTCGGGGTAATTGCTCATCGTATTAGTCCTTTTACGCCGCCTTACAACACCATAAAGCCGCCGTCGGCGACGACAGTGCTGCCCGTGGTGTAGCGCCCCAGGTCGCTGGCCAAATACAGTACCGGGCCGAGAATTTCGTCCGCGTCGGCAATGCGTTTTTGTAAATTGCTCTGCAGGGTGGCCTCTTCAAAGCCCGGTACCTGGAAGCTGTTTTTCACCATGTCGGTCAGGTAGGTGCCGGGGGCCAGCGCGTTAACGCGAATGTTTTTATCGGCCCACTCGGCGGCCATCACTTTTGTCATGGCATTCAGTGCGGCTTTGGTGGTGGCGTAAAAGCCCATCAGTGCCGAGGGCTTTAAACCACTAACCGAGATGACGTTGATAATGCTGCCGCCGCCGCTTTTTGCCATATGGGGCGCCAGCCGCGAGGCCAAATACCAAGGCCCCTTCAGGTTCACATCCACCATTTTGTCGAACATGGCGGGCTCCAGTGCCGATAGCTCGCCAAAGGCGGGGTTGATGCCAGCGTTATTGATCAAAATATCCACCTTGCCCATCGCCTCCAGTGCTTGGCTGATTAAGGCGTCGAGGCTGGCGCAGTCGCCTGCGTGGGCAGCAATGGCCACGGCGCGGCGGCCGCAGGCGCGCACTTCCTCGCAAACGGCTTCGCAGGCCTCCAGCTTGCGACTGGCCACAATAATATCCGCACCGGCTTTCGCCAGGCCAAGGCTCATGGCGCGCCCCAGGCCGCGACTGCCGCCGGTAATTAAGGCAACTTTGCCGCTGAGGTCGATGTTATGCATGGTGATGGCTCCCTGTTTTTATCGTTGGTGGGCTGCGACCATAGTAGGTGGCAAAGTAGCGGCCCGCCAATGGCAGAGTCGGCCAAGCTGTTAGCCACACTGCCGGCCGTGCTATAAACCTTGGCAGTGCCACTACCTTCAGTTTCGGGCAGCGCCAAACTGCCGCCAAAGGATGTATTCATGTCTGCACCGCTATACGACGAGATTCACTGCCTCACCCTCAATCTGCTGCGCGCCGCCGAGGGCAACGACCGCAAGGGCGAGGCCAAAGCCTTTCAGGCCTTAAGGGCGTTGTGCACAGACAATGCCGACACCGAGGCCGACCACCCCTTGCAATGGGAGGCCCTGGGCGATTTTTCCAACAACGTGGAGCAGGCCATTACCGCCTACGAAACCGGCTTAGCCTGCGCCGAGCGCGCGGGCCTGGATGAATATATCGCCTCATTAAATTTCGCCCTGGCAGAAGTGTTTGCCGAGCAGCAAGACCTGGCGCGGGCGTTAACGCATGCCCAGCAGGCCGGTGAGCTGAGCGAACAGCTCGATGACGGCAAGTTTGCCGAGGCGGTTAGCGAGCTGGTGGCGCAACTGGAGCAGGCGACAACCGAGCAGTGAAACTACCCCAAAAAGGAGAGTGTGATGGCCAGTGAAACGCAGCAACAAGGCAGTTGTTTATGTGGCAAGGTGTCGGTGTTTGCCACACCATCCTCTATGCATATCGATGCCTGTCACTGTGACATGTGTCGCCAGTGGGGCGGCGGTCCGCTATTGGCCGTGGAGTGTGATGGCGAGGTGCGGTTCGGCGGCGAGGAATATATAAGCCGTTATCAGTCTTCTGAGTGGGCCGAGCGCGCCTTTTGCAGCCAGTGTGGCACCCACCTGTTTTATCGATTAACGGCCGACAATCATTACGCTCTGCCGGTGGGCTTGTTTGGCGATGTGGACTGGCACTTTAGCAAGCAGATCTTCATCGACCAAAAACCAACGTACTACGCGTTTGCCAATGCCACCGAGAAGTTGACCGGCGAAGAAGTGTTTGCCGCCTACGCTGCTAAGTAGCGTTGCTACGGCGGCAAAAAAAGCACCCGCGGCGCAATGCCAGCGGGTGAAGGGGTTAGAATTGATAGCGCGCCTTGATCCAGTACTGGCGTCCGGGTTCGTTTACGCGAACGGCCGTTGGATCGAAGGGGTCAGATGAGGCGGTGTTAACGTGGTAGGCGTAGTTCTTATCCGCCACGTTTTCCACACCGGCTTCCAGCGATAGCGCGTCGGTCACTTCCCAGTTCCCGTAGATATTCACCACACCAAAACCGGCAGTTTCTTCCGGTACATCGTTGTCGACATCAATACGGTTTTGACGATCGGCAACAATCCACTGAACGCCCACCGACCAGCCATCGCGCTGATAATCAACATGGGTGGTGGCTTGCAGCGGCGAGATATTCGCCAGGTCGCCGTTGTCGCCTTCACCCTCGGTATAGGCAATACCCACCCGCGCAGATACGCCTGCAAACAGTGGTTTGCCCGCCTCCAATTCCACGCCGCGCAATTGAGCATTGGTGTTGCGGTACAGGGTGGCTGTGCCGCGATTGTAGCGCTCGATGTAGTCGGTCACTTCGTCCCAGTACACCGTGGCCGACCAGTGGCTGTCGCCGTGGCGAGACAGCAAGGTCAGGTCTAGTTGCTGGTGAATTTCCGGGTCGATATTGGGGTTGCCCACCCAGCTCTTGCCCATGGCGCTGCGGGCAATAAAGTTCTCGCTGGCATCCGGGTGGCGAACCGAGCGGCTAAGGTTGGTGCTAAACAAGGTGCTTTCGCTCAGCTTGCGGTCCCAGCCCAATACCAGGCCCAGGTCGTTGGTAGTGGCCTTGTTGCTGCGCGTGCCGTAGTTAGCCTGATAAAGGTTGGCGGGGGTGGCTGCGCCCATCATGCCGGCGGGTTTTTCGCTGGAGGTAGCCTCAGAGCGGAATTGGTCATAGCGTACGCCCACACGCAGCTCATCCACCGCGTTCAGCTCGTAGTCCAGTTCGGCAAACAGGCCCGTTAGGCGCTGCTCAATATCGGGCCACATGCGAGACACCAGCATATCGAAGCTGCCGTCTTTGCCGGCATCCATAAACAGGTCGGCACGGCGGTCATTGGCGCGGTGGTCGATACCCACTCGCCATTCGCTGTTGTCGCCATTTAGCGTGGCCATAAAGCGTCCGCCCCAGGTATCCGATGAACTGGGCGCTGCCATGCCGTTGGGCATCGCGTTGCGCGGGCGTAGCGTGTAATTGTCCATCAAGTGCATAACATCGCTGCGATACAGGTTCAGCGACAGCGCATCTACCGGGCCGATCGAGGCGTTGTAATCCCACTTAAAGCGGCTGGTGGTGGAATCGGCATAGGGCGCGTCCATGCCGTTCCCGGCATAGAACAGGTCTTCCTCATTGGCCACCTCATGAGAGGCTTCAAGATAGTGGTTGCCGATATCGCCACCCACAATCACGCCAAAGCTGTTGGAGTCGAAGGTCGACGACACGGTGTTGCCGTCACCATCATCGTAGTTGTCCGATTCAATATTCTCACCGAATACGCGAACAAAGCCGCGGTCATTGCCTGCGGCAAAATCCACCGCTGCGCTGCGCAGGTCGGAGTTGCCGGTGTAGCCGAGGCGAACATTGCCGCGATAACCGCTTTCATCAAACTCCGGGCGTTGGTGTTCAAACAATAGCGTGCCGCCGCTGCCGCCCGCGCCGTAAATCACCGAGCGATTGCCCTTAATCACCGAAACCTGATCAAAACTGTCAAAGCCGACATAAGTGGTCGGTGGGTCCATGCGGCCGGGGCAGGCGCCGTAGTTAAACGCGCCATCGGAAATAATATTCAACCGGTTCTGACTCTGGCCGCGAATAATTGGCTCAAAGCCGCGACCGCCACGCCGTGTGGCACTCATGCCCGTTACCGAGCGCAGCAACTCACCGGCGTCGTGCACCGGCTTAGTGAGCGGCGCATCGCTAAAAATCTGATCCGCTGTTGGGTCCAGGTCGCGCTCAGCCGTCACCTCAACCAATTCAATGGCCAAGTCATGGTTGGCCAACCCCAGTGCGGGCGCCATCGCGAACGCCGTCAGTAAAAATTGCTTCTTCACAGAAAAATCGCCTAATTATAGATGTCGGCAATAGTCTAATGACTGACTCAACGCCTGAGGATGTGACATGGTGTCGCACCAAACCCGCTGCAAAACGCCGACGTCGGCAATTAAATTCACAAATAAAAGGACGCTTGGCGATTAGCGCATCGATAATTCGCAGGTTCCAAGCCGCCAAAGAGTGTGGAATACTCAATGCAGCATGAGTACCTGGTTATGGCGCTGCAGGCGGCAGCAAAACGCCACCGCGTACTTAAGAATGGAAGCAATAAGTGACTACGGCATGGATGTGAAGCCCTCCTTAAAGTACACCCCCAGCAAGCCTGCACTTGGCGTGGTTCGCCATTGTTATCGTGAAGCGTTCACCGTTTTTCGCGGTGATAGGAATTTCCATTCGAACCCAGTAGGTTGCAATTTAACGCTACTCAAGACCTGTGACTATCGTGACTTCCCTATAATTATTATGAAGGTGAAGCTCTCATTATTAGGATGTTAGGCATGCGAGGGAGTGCTCATGCAATATGATGATGGCGATTGGAAAGAGTTGCGGGGAAGAGTCGATTCGCTTGCGGGGGCGGTCTTTCTTGTCGCGGGCGGTGCACTCACACTTTCGATCTCGGTATTACTTAATCTAAAAGAGTCAACTCCAAGCATATACTGCTATGCCAATGATATTTCTTACTCTTGGTATATGTTGCTCGCATCAATCATCCTATTCGTGGTTCTAAAGATGTGGCTGATTGTTCAAGCATTTATGCGTGGCTTTATGGTATCGGAAAAGCATAACGCTACGGTCAAGTACACTAACGCGGTTGGCTGGCTCCTTGGTTTGTCGGGGTTGGCCTCATTTATATTAGGCATGTATAAATTGATATCAGTCGCTGTCGGTGTGGTCAATGCCTGACGACGTGATGTTGCGGCGCGAAAAGAATCATGCAGCTGGGACGCTTTCGCTAGGGAGTCTCCCGCGAATTAGTAAACGCCCATTTCAATCTAGCTATTAACAGTCCATATCTTCATAAAAGAGCTAAGAAAACAGATGAATATTCTCGAAGCGCTACAAAACCTAAACTACATAGCCATTGCTGTTGCAGCGGTCGCGAGCTACGTGTTTGGTTTTACTTGGTATCACTGGGCGGTTTTTGGTGAGGCATGGGCAAATGCATTAGGCCTCACAAAAGAAGAAGCAGAAAGTACCGAGGGTCTCGGCGGCGCATTTGCCGTTTCCCTGGTGTCAGGCTTGGTAAAAACTCTATTTATCGCGTTGCTAATGTCGGCACTTCAGCTATCGGGTGTGCTAGCCGGAGCTGCGTTAGGTGCGGCCCTGGCCGTTGCATTCACCGGTACGTCGTTGGCTTACTACAACGGTTTTGCGCGTACGTCGACAACGCTCACGATAGTCAATGCGGCGCATAGCCTCGTTGAGTTGGCACTAATCGGCGCAATTCTCGGGGCATTTTCTTAATTGGCCTGATCCAGGAATAGTTGTTAATGGTGTCGGGAAAACAGGCGGCTTGAAGCCACTGTTGTGCGGGTGTTTTGTTGCGAAATTTAGGTAAGTGATGACGGTTCGATTTATCTTTGCAGTGTTACTGTTTCTGGCTCATGCCGCGTATGCAGATAGCATTCGCGACTATGTAATGGACCGAGAAGATAGTTCGACCATCCATTATTACCTTCTGCAACCTTCCACCGCGTCAGCGAGCGATACCTTATTGCTGATCCTCCAAGGTTCTGATTGCAACAGTGTTCTGCAGGTGGAGGCAATATTTTCCGACTACCGAAACGTATGGCCAGAAGCGGATGTTCTGCTGATTGAAAAATACGGCATTGATAAGGCGCTGAATTTTAGCGCGGATGTGGAGCGTAGCGATTGTCCTTCCCAGTATTTGAAAAATGATAGCCCACAACAGCGCGTGGCTGACATTAAGGCCGTTCTCGCTGGCGTAAGGCAGCGTGGTCGATACGCGAACCTGATTGTGCTCGGTGGTAGCGAGGGTGCTGCGGTCGCAAACATGGTGGCGACAAAGGTTGATGAGGTAAGTGCTACGGTGGCGTTCAACGGTGGCGGGCGCTGGTTTATTGATGATGTGATTCAAAGCATTGCGGCAAGTGCGGAAGATAGCGCCGATATTGAAGGGGCGGTTAACAGCTTCAGAGGGTTTTCGCGTCATATCCTGAATAGTCCGCCATCTGACCTTGTGGTGAGTGGTCATGGTTACAAGTGGTGGAATGAAATGCTGTCTCTGGATCAATTGGCACTTCTCGGCGCGGTCGATAGCCCTTTGCTGATTGTTCAGGGAGGGAGAGATTTATCGGTATCGCCTAAGAAGGTGGATGAGTTAGTGGCTGCTCTCAGCAAGGCTGGAAAAGACAATATTGAATATCGAAAGTACGAGGAGCTGGATCATCGCCTCAGCGATCCTCACGGAGTCAGTCAGCGAGGTGCTGTGGTGAAGAATATCAATCGCTGGCTGCGGTCTAAATTGCGGGGGAAAGGTCATTAGGAAAACGATTTAACACCTTCATAGATAATAAAAAACAGGTCTTAGTAAGTTGATGCAGTAAGCTCTATTGAACTGAGATTACTCAAGACGAACACTATTCCAGATACAGAACATTCTTGTCATTTTGATAACTAACCGCGTAAATCATATCCAGATGAGCTGGCTGGTATAGAGTAATAGCGTCCGACGCTGACAAGACGTTGTAGATTTCCTCGGTCACGTCCCACCGTCCCTCAGTCGTCACCAATCGGAATTTATTCTTTGCCAGATTCGATGTTGTAGCGAATTTGTCTTTTACCCTCGTTTTAATTTCCACTTTGCCGAGATCAGTATTCGTAAACCGTCGGTAAAGATTGTAGGCTGAGAAAAGACCTAAAGCCTTGTATAGAAGAACAATGGCCAAAGGAAATGAAAAGAGGATCAAATTGGTCGTAAAGATAGGGAAAAACAGAACCAGCATGGCGATAAAGAAATAAAGCTTCTTGCGCCATTGTTTGAAGAAAAGCTTCTTAACTATTGATCGTTCAGCAGGAGAAATATGTAATTCTCGTTTATTCCGCGAAGAACTAACCTTTCGAGCTTCAGGAGCTTCTTCAGTTCGCTCATGAATGTGAGCATTTAAAATCTCAAAATTCAGAATCAGCTTTTTCTTGGGGCTGATATGTAATGAAATTTCGTCCCCTACGGAAGCTTGATGATATTCTTTAGGAGTTACCTTTAGCTCCTCGCCATTAATTGATAAATAGTGCGTAATGGTTGTTCTGGTTCGACTACCCCCGTGACCTGCGCGGCTTGGGGAGCGATGATTTCCTGTTCTGGAGGTATGCTTGTTGACGCGCTTATTGGTTACTACCCCTGTATAACAGTGTTTGACCCCGTCTCTGAGTTCGATGTGGTTTTGCCGGGCGATGCTTGTAATAACAGCGACGAAAATTGCAGCGAAAACACCAAAAATGATCATTGGAATAGCGCTGTTATGGGAAGAAGAAACAATCGAGGTAAAAATCACATAGAAGTTCGTTCCGGCAAAGAGTGAAAAACCGCCAATCAACCAATATTGATTTTGTATGCGCTTTCTATCCTGGGGTGATAAGCGTTTTATATCGTATTTAGCCGTTTTCATGCTCTTCCCATAAATTAGCTAATAGTGTTTCTAATTTGCAGTTGTCGCACTCGACGCCACTCTCGTGCGGCCCCCATTGACGTGCCCACAGGAAATACAGAAATAGCAATTAAAAAATAATTGAAAGCGCCACTCCTGAATCCCTCAAATAACGCGATTGCCAACAGCTGAAGAAACCCAATTATCCCTAAAACCCAAAAGGCAGTGATGGTTCGGCTGACAAACGGTGTGACACGCTGCGTAGTCGAGCTTTGAAACACGAAGAGCCACCTCAGCAGAGCGGCGGCCAAATAAGCCAGCGCCACAGCCAGGCAGGGATAAATAAACGTCGACAGAGGATCTTGCTGCGTCACCAAGCCAACTAGCAGCGTTATTGCACCCCAAAGCCACACGACACGAGGCATCCACCACTCAGAGTGTACGATCCATTTCGTCATGACGAACTATCGCTTTGAGGTAAAGCAGGTTTCTGTGCCGTCATAATTGTTGTAACAGTCCCGTCGGTAGCCGTTGTAACTGTTGTTGCGGTTATTGACCTGACCTTGCTTAATCATCGCATCACCCCAGGCATTCAATGCATCGCCAAAGCTCTGTGAGCTGTTACGATTGGACGGGTGAGCGGCTTGAAAAGCCTGTTGTTTACGCCACTCTTCTTGTGCTGCCCTATAAGCACGTTCACGCTCTTCTTCTCTACGGCGCTTCGATTCAGCAATTTTTGCCTCGTAGGCCCTCTTGCGAGCCAGGCTATCTGCACGGGACTTTAGCGCATTCTGGTAGACCGTTTGAATCGCGGTAAATCTGTCATCCCATCCGTATCGATTTGGTCCATATGCCGTTGCCAGTTTCGCTTTATAACCCGTATCTACCACCATGCGGCTTCCTATCCATGGCGATAGCGAGTGCCATTTTCCGGCATAGGCGCTAGGCTTTGGTGTCACACCATCGGCTTCGTAGGCGGTATAGAATTGAATAAAATAGGATTGCCAAATATCGCTATTTGACTTGTACTCCCGCGCTCCTTCTTCTCTCTGATAATCAAAATCAGCCAGCATGACGTAGTCAGCCTCTGAGGCTAAGATACTGATCGGAGAAGATTCGCTATTGTTTTTGACTTGACCGCGCGTAGCCAGCCCGGCAATTTTGTAACTGAAGCCAGTGGGTGTTTTGTACACTAGCAACCAGTCTTTATATTTTTTCTGCCGCTCATTAAAGCCCCAGTAATTGTCATAAAGCGGCGTCATACCCACAAAGTTTTTAGGGCCCTTCACGGGTTCTCCCTGTTCATCCAGTGGTACATACAACGTGTGATCGGGCAGATCCGTTTGCAGAGGAAGGCGTCCGACTGCCTGCATCAGATAATTAGTGAATTTCTTTCTGTCTAAGTCATAGATCGACTCAATAATATCGATCTTCGGATAATAGCCGAGAAAGTCTCCCATAGGTCCCCAGCGGACGGAGGCTTCGTTCCCGGTTTTAGGATCAATCGCTTTGGCAAAGATCAGGCCGGATTCATTTTGTGTATAGAATGTCAGCTTTGCCTGAGAGAAGATAATATTGTCGTAAGTCGCGACCACTCTTCCATCTGGCCCCAGTTGCTCAAACTTGACAGTACTATCTCCTACACTCGTAGTGCCCCTGGCAATAAAAACCCTTACCGGGCTTTGCATGGAGTAGCCACCCATGGTGTAGTAAGTTCTACCCTTACCCAGTGGCTCTTTGAGCTTTTTGAGTTTGCTATCAATTTCCACAAGGTAGTATTCATCGTTCCAATGACAGTCGATGTCCTTGTAGGGCTGGGCGATTGCGAATTTATCCGATATTGGAATGATGAGTTGGTAAGCGGCAGGCTCTACCGGAGAGGCTCCATTTGCTTCGATTAGTCCCCATGGGTGTTTCCTTCCCCAGTCTTTTTTGCATTTACTCTCCGGGATTCTCTCGCGTTTGCCTCCAAACTTTTTGGAGATCTTTTTCATGTCCTTATAGGTAGGCGAACTCCTTACAAACCCCATCACCATCGTGCCAGAGCCATCGGCCTTCATGACTAGCCATCGCTCTCCGGCTTCGCGACAGAGCTCAGGCTGACTTTCCAGCGGGATACACTTTCCTCCGGTCATTGACCGTATCGGCCCACCTGCGTGGGCGGTCATAAGAGGTAGCGAGAGAAGCAATACCACACCAATGAGATGTCTTTTCATTCGGACTCCTTGCCGCAACACATAATTTTTATTCCATTAATAAATGCAGGTATTTGAAAAATAACCGCAACACCGTTTGTACTAAAAGGATGAGAGCTGACCCTGGAGCAGGTAGCTACTCAGGCCCACAACGTCTCGCAAGCCTTTCTATGTATGGTCAATCTCATAGCGCGCTACCAAATCGCCAAGCTGGCGAATTTGAATCGCCTCGATACCGTGGCTGGAGAGGGCGTCTGAAATCACCACCACTTTATCGGTTTCGCAGAATTCGTCGCGGCTCATCATTATGTGGGCGGCGTTGGCGAGTGTTTTCTCTGGGTCGGAGCTGAAGTTGATGCGGTAGCTAAGCACGTTGCGGTTTAACACCAGCTTGCGGCGTGTGCGGCTGTCGTTAGTAAACGCGCAGATGATGGAGCTTTGGGGGTGGCAGTTGGTGACCAGGCTGGCCATCAGCCCGCGCCGTGTTGGCACAACAATCGCCTTGGCCTGAATGGATTCGGCCAGCTTCACCGCGGCGGCGGCAATTTCCTGCTTGTCGTTGTCCATGATCAGTTCATCGCTAAAGCGCAGGCCGCGATTCTTCTCAATGGAACGGGCAATGCGGTCTAACACCTCCACGCATTTCACCGGGTATTTGCCCACGGTGGTTTCCCCCGACAGCATAATGGCGTCGGCCTCTTCGTACACGGCGTTGGCGACATCGGTAACTTCGGCGCGGGTCGGCATGGGGTTTTCGATCATCGACTCCAGCATGTGGGTGGCAACAATCACGCGGCGGCCGTATTTCGCGCACTGGGAAATAATTTGCCGCTGAACAATGGGCAGTTCTTCAAAGGGAATTTCCACACCCAGGTCGCCCCGGGCGACCATCACACCGGCGGCTTCTTGAATAATGGCGTCGAGGTTTTTAACGCCTTCCTGGTCTTCGATTTTGGCGATAATTTTTATCTTATCGACCTTGTCGCCCAGCAGGGTTTTCAGTTCTCGTATGTCGTCCGCACTGCGCACGAATGACAGGGCGATAAAGTCCACCTCTTGTTCCATAGCAAACAGAATGTCGCGGCGGTCTTTCTCGGTAATGGCGGGCAGGTTAACGCGAATACCGGGCAGGTTAACGTGGCGCTTGCTCTTTAATACACCGCCGTCGATCACCCGGCACTGCATGGTGCGCTGTTCCTTGCTGAGCACTTCCAGGTTGATCAGACCGTTATCGACGGTGATCTTGTCGCCGATATTCACGTCGTTGATCAGGTCTTCGTAATTGATCTGGATCGAGCTGGCCTCGACATCGGCCTCGCCCCGCGCGACCACCGAAATCACATCGCCGGTTTTCAGGCTGAGTTCGTTATTGATATCGCCGGTGCGAATCTCCGGCCCCTGTGTGTCGATCAGCACCGCGACCGGGTGGTGGAGTTTGCGGTTGAGGGTTTTGATGGACTTGATAATTTGCGCGCAGCTGTCGTGTTCACCGTGAGACATATTCAGACGCACGATATTCATCCCGGCGTCGGCCAGTTTGTGCAGTGACTCGTAGTCGCTGGTTGCTGGCCCAATGGTGCAGATGATCTTCGTTTTGCGCATAGCTTGCCCGCTGTTTGATTGTCTATGCAGTGATTATGGCAAAAAACGCCGTGGGCGAAAGGCTACTTTAGGCGTGTTTATTGATGGATGTGTCGGTTTTCTCGAATCGCGATCAGTGCCTGAACCGTGTCGGGGTGGTGGCGAGTGTCTTGATCGTAAGGTAGCAGCTCAGGCTTGCACTTTTGCGCATAAATGGCAATTTGCGCAATAACAGGTCCACTGGTAGGATAAGTTACCTCAAGAGAGAGTAGCAGCTATGTTCAAGGCCATTCAGAAGCGGTCTGTGTCGGATGAAGTGTTCGACCAATTGCGTAATCGCATCGTTTATCAGGAGCTGAAAGCGGGTGAGGAATTACCCTCGGAGCGGCTGCTGTCTGAAATGCTGGGGGTGAGCCGCAATGCCGTTCGCGAAGCGATCAAGCGCCTGCAACAAGCGCGCTTGGTTGAGGTTAAGCACGGCGGTATGACAACGGTGCTGGACTACCGCAGGGAGGCCAGTGCCGACTTGCTCCCCAGTTTGTTGTTTGACCAAGACGGACAAATTCAGGTCGATGCGGCGCGCAGCATTGTGCGGATGCGTCAGGTCTTGTCTCCGGCGATTGCCGCCGATGCCGCGGTGAATGGCGGCGCAGTTACCGCTGATCGTTTAGATGCTTTGGTCGATGACATGCTGGCGGCAGTGGCCCCCGTCGACTTGCAGCGCCTCGCCTTTGAATTTTGGGAGGTCCTGGTTGATGGCAGTGGCAATATCGCCTACCGCCTGGCCTTTAACTCGCTGCGCAAAACCTACGAGCCGCTGTGGGAGCTATTGACCCAGATGCTGGATCGAGACCTTCGCAAGCTGGACTCATTCCGTGGCCTCGCGATGCTGGTGCGTGAGGGGAAAGCCGACGAGGCGGCGGAGTTAGCACGCGACTATATCGATGGCAGCAGCGACGCCATTAACCAGTTTTTAGATCTGTATGAGCAACACACGCGAAATCATTTAAATAACAATGCGTAGAGGACTATCTCATGACGAGCAGTGTTCAATCATCTGGCAGCGCGGCCCAACCGGCCAACCCGGCAACGGCCAGCGACTTTTTTAAAGCCTTTTATGGCCACATGAGCCCGATCATTCTTACGGCTCTGGCGCTGGGCTTTACCGGCTTTCGGGTTTACCTCGGCAACTGGAGCTATGCGGATCTAATCGCTCCGCTGTGCATTCTGGCTTTCTGGCCGATACAGGAATGGCTGATTCACGCTTACATTCTGCATTCCAAGCCGCGCAAAATTTTTGGTAAAACGATCGACCTCAGCGTGGGCCGCTCTCACCGTGCCCACCATGTAAACCCCTCTGACCTCAGTGATATCACCATCAACAAAGAGGTATTTCCCACCGTTGTGCCGGTGCTGATTGCGCTTGCCTATCTGTTGTTGCCCAGTGTCGAACTGGCAACCGGTGCCCTGGCTATGTTTTTTACTTTGGCACTGCACTATGAGTTTTGTCATTTCATGGGCCACACCACCTGGTGTATGCCAGTGAATTACTACCGTCGCCGCCAGCGAATGCATCGCCTGCATCATTACCGCGACGAAAAATTATGGTGGGGCGTGTCAACCGGACTGGGCGACTGGCTGTTGGGGACCGCGCCTGACCTGAAGGCCGTTGATAAGTCGCCAACGGTGCACAATGTTCACGGGCTGCTCTCGGACGAACCGCGCTGAACACAATTATTTCTAGCGTCAAAAGTATAAATACAATAATAAGCAGTAGGGGAAGCGTAAATGTTAGTCGACACACGAGGGTGTTTTAGCGCGCTCAATCACTTTTTATTTAAGCGGAGCAGACCCTGTTTACGACCGCTGCTTGTGGCGAGCCTACTGGCGACTCCTGCTCTGGGTTTCGCTGTGCCGGCCACTAACTCTGAGGTTGGCGCGGAGGAGCAATCGGCTAAGCGGCAGCGCAATGCCCTTGAAGAAGTTGTTGTCACAGCGCAGAAGCGAGAGGAAGACATTCAGTCCGTGCCGCTATCTGTTACCGCGATTAGTGGCGATGACATTGTCGACAAAAACATGGCCGACATGAATGAAGTGGCGGTGTATGTGCCCAACCTGGACGTACTGGCAACACCGTCGTTTCCCAGTATTTATATGCGCGGTTTGGGGTCGAGCTATAATCGGGGTTTTGAACAATCTGTGGCATTGCTGATCGACGATGTTTACTACGGTCGCGCTTCATATATTAATCAGGCCACCATGGACCTGGCGGCGATAGAAGTGCTGCGCGGCCCGCAGGGTACCCTGTTTGGTAAAAACGCCTCGGCCGGTGCGATACATTTTCGCACCGCCATGCCCGACACAGAATTTGGTTTTAAGGGTGACGTGTTACTGGGCGACCTGGACCAGCAGCGCGTTCGCCTGATGGCCACGGGGCCCATAACGGATACGCTCAGGTGGCGAGTCGCGCTGATGAGTCAGCTTCGCGATGGCAGTGTTTACAACACCACGGCAGAGATCGATGAAGAGAATATCGATACCCAAAATGCGCGCATGCGCGTCGTATGGGACGCCGCCGAGGATTTGACCATTGGCCTGACACTGAACGCAGCGCTGATCCGCCAGCACGGCGAGGGTAGTCAGCTTATTCGCGCGCGTGACCGCCATCTCGCGGCCATGCAGGTGTTTGACCCGGAAACCACAGCAGACCCTTTCGACGAGCGAACAGCGAAAGATACGCAGGGCCGTGTAGCGCGCGATGCCTATGATGTTACCTTGAAAGCCGACTGGAGTTTCGGCAATGACTACCTGCTTACCAGTATTACCAACTACACCTGGCTGGACGAAGAGGTGAGGTTGGATGCCGACTTTTCACCGATTCCTTTTCTTATCCTTGATAACAATGAAGTGCTGGAGCAGTACAGTCAGGAATTTCGCATCACTTCACCACCGGGGGATGTTGAGTTTGTCGGTGGGTTATTTTTCAGGTTCTTCGTAAATCAGTGTGAAGCCATTGGCGCCATATCCAGCCCGCCGCAATAGAACAGGATACTGGATCTGTAACCTTGGAATGAACGGAATCCCCGCGCATTCGACTTCACCGTTTGTATTCTGGAATTCATCCCCTCGGAGGCCGCATTGGTTATCGGGTGCTCAAAATAGTTGAGCAGATTGTCCAAGTGCCGCTTCAACATTCTGGCAACCTTCTTGATCGGGTTTAAGCGACTGCGGATGGCCCAGCTGTACCACTTGTTGAAGTGTCTACGGCCCCAGCCCCGGGTGCTATAACCCCAGAAATCCCGGAACAGTTCCTTGATAGCCCAGGCCCGGGAGACCTTCAGGTCCGAATGCCTCAGCACGGTAAAGGCCTCCTGAAAACGCTCGTCCAGATTCTCTGCATTGACCAACCACAGGTAACGGCTGCCTTTCAAACGGTGATCCCCCTCTTTGACCAGCTGGCGGTTCTCCTGTCGCCTGACCATGTCTACCGCCTCGTTCAGGTGTTTGCTGACATGGAATCGGTCATGCACAATCACGGCCTTCTCCAGGGTCGATTCCACCGCATTGGCGAAGGCTGGCCACATATCCAGCGCCACCGCCTCGACCTGGGCTCGCTGTTGCGCACTGAGCGCCGTTTCCAACAGCCGCCGACAACTGGCCTCCGTGCGCTCCTCCACGACCTCCAGCACCCGGGATTTCTCCAGGTCAACCGCACTGGTAATGTAGCTGTGGCCACGCCGAAACGACTTCTCGTCCACGCCGAGGTAGGCGATAGGCTCTTGGGTCCGCCGGGCCAAACCACGCACCACCGCGCGTTGCTTGATCGCCTCTACCTGATGCCAGTTCAGCCCCAGTAGCTTCCGCGCCTCCTCAACGCTGCGGGCCGCCTGCAAGACCCGAATGGCAAAGGCCTCAAACAGCAGGGTGAAACGGCTATTCTTTCCGGCCCAAGGCACCGCCACACTCTTCACGCCATGCTCCTTGCACTTCACTCGCGGTGTCTCACAATGCAGGTAGGTGGCAAACTGCATCGTGTCCAGATGACGCCACGTCCGGCTCTGGCGCACATCATAGCGAGGCCACACTACACCACAATCCGGGCAGACCCCTTCAGCGCCCGTGTACTCAATGACCACGTCCACCCTGTGCTGATCTAGGCGCAGGTCGACGCTGCTGATATCCCATGGCGTATGAATGCCCAGCAACAGTGCGTAGTGTTCGTTGACGTCCATAGCGGTCCCTTACATCCACTCAAGAAAGGGCGAATTATGCTATAAATTCACTCTCTTTTACGAAGAACCAGAAAACAGGCCTGGCTCGACACTCAAGCGTTTAGATGCTCTTCAAAAAAATGCTTCACTCGCGCCCAGTCAGGGAAGGCTTTACTCCCAAACAAAATCAGCTGTCCGTCGAAGCAGTCCTGCCCTTTTCCTGCCGTCTTGTCATCGATCAAGTAGTCACCTCGATTAAGGTGCTTATGCGGAGTAATAATCAAGTTTTTCACCACGCCCATGCCAAGGTGTTTTTCCACCCATTGCCGCTTTTCTGAATAACAGTGCGGATTCTTAATTGACGGTGCTGTCAGGATAAAAACTGCCGTCTCTGGGTGTTCATGCAACCATAGGTAGGTCTCAATGGCCCCTGGCATCGGCGCCAACCCAATGTACAGTCCCGGCTGACTTTGCGGGTACGTCTCCGCGGGATATCGTGCCTGGTGCTTGGCAAATCCCGCTTCATAATCGCAAAGAACATGGTCCATATCGACGTAGATAATGGTTTTATCGAAATGCACGGCTAGCCTTCAAGGTTACGCACAAAGCGGTAGCTGCGGCTTTCGTTCCGAGCCCGATACAATTTCGCCGGACGACCACGGGAGTCGGACAGCTTGCCCGTATCCTCCAGCAGATCTGCATTTTCTATCCGCCGCTGGAAGGATTTTCTCTGCAACGGAGAACCAAGAATGACTTCGTGCAGACCTTGGAGTTCTGACAAGGTGAACTCATTGGGTAGTGCAAAGGCGGGAACAATGGAGTACAACGCCTTCTGTCGGAGCCGGTCTAGCGCGATCTGAATGATTTCCCAGTGGTCGAACGCAACCCTCCCTTTTTTCAAGGTATCGACACTCCGCCACTGCACGTCAACCACGGACTTTACGTGGGGCTCACAGTGCGCATACGCAACCAAGGCATAAAATACCACCGTGACACTCCAGCCTCGCGGATCACGTTCCATGCCTCCCCTAGCACACAGTTGCTCAATATAGGGGGGCGCGATCCCTGTTTTTTCCTTAAGCTTACGAACCACACTATCTTCCAAGCTGCGGTCAACGTCCAGATCAATAAATCCACCCGGAAGCGCCCATTTACCGGAAAAAGGCGCCTCCCCCCGCTTGACCAACAACACTTTCAATTGGTCCTCATGAACGGTAAACAGCACACTATCCACGGTGGTCAGGGGAACATCGTAGTCGTGGATGTTGTAAGCCTTGTTCGGTAACGTCTCGGACATACCGGCTCCATAAATGTCTATTAGACACAATGGTATCCCCTTTTTGCGCAAGATTCACTCTCTGCGGAAACGAGCCTAGGTGAGCTGATTGCGGCTCTTCAAAGCTTGATTATTTACGCCTTTATTTTCAATCACATAAGACCATATCCGACATTTAATGACTAATCGTCACTAAATTTGATTGACGGACTAAGTGTCTATAGGTCATTATTAATTGGCATAGTGACTAAACGACACAAAGGAGCGTATCATGCTGGGCATCCAATACTTCAAGGCTGACCCCACCATCCACGTGATTCAGAGCAGTGGTGGAAGGATCAAACGTCAAGGCAAGGGTTTAAGTTTCTTCTACTACGCCCCCAAAAACTCACTCACCGCAGTGTCGATGAGCGCGAAAGTGGTGCCGTTCATTTTCAATTTACAGACGGCGGATTTTCAGCAACTTCGTGTTCAGGGGCAGCTCACTTTCCGCGCTGCAGAGCCTGAGACCTTGGCAAGCTTCCTGAATTTCACCTTGCAAGAAGATGGCAAGGAGTACGTATCGGATGACCCAGCCAATCTGGGTGACCGAGTGGTGCAAGCTGCCCAGGGCATCGTTCAGGAACAGATCCAGAGCACTACCCTGCGCCAGGCGCTGACGATGCTGCGTACTCTGGATACCAGCCTGAAACAAGCACTGGCGGATCACGGTCCACTTAAACAACTCGGCCTAGAGGTCATCGACGCCATGTTGGTCGCGTTGACGCCCACGCCAGAAACCGCCAAGGCATTAGAAGCAGAAGCTAGGGAAGCGATACTGAAGGAAGCGGATGATGCGATCTATGACCGCCGCAAATCTGCGGTCGAACAGGAACGCACCATTCAGGAAGCTGAGCTGCAAACCGACATGGCGATGCAGACCAAACGTCAAGAAATCGCTGAGGCGGAGATTGACAATCATCGCGCCCTGACCCGCAAGCGTGCCGAGGCAAACGCGGAGCAATTGACCGCGGAGATTGACGCTGAAGAGAAACGCAAAGAGCTGGTCGAGTTGGCTCAGATCAACCAAAAAATCGAAGCTGACGGTGACGCCTACGGGGTGGAGGTGCGGACTAAAGCCGCGAGCAGCGTACCGGTGGAGTACGTCAAAGCCATGGCAATGGCCAAGATGGCTCCCGCGCAGTTGATGGCATCAGCCATGGGAGCATTCGCAGAGAATGCCGACAAGATCGGTACCTTGCACATTGGCCCTGATACGCTGGCGAACCTCATGGCGGAATAAACGCTCAGAGCTTGAGTACTGGAACACGGAGCGCGTACCGCCTCCGTGCCTGCTCCCCTCACTATGGAGTTGTGACCATGGAACCGCATACACGTTTTATTCTGGTCTACCGTAAAACGCGCCTGGCTGAACTGGTGGAGCGCTTTAACACCATTCAGCAGGCCAAGTTTTATCTGGAACAGTCCGGTGCGGACTTTGATGACTATCAGGAAGAGGACACGACCTACCGCATCGAGTTGGAACGGTCCCGTAAAACGCTGGAAGCCGCCGGTCGGGTACAGATATTGGAACGCAGTCTCTTACCCAGCTACCGGTTCTCCGCCGATGATATCGTGATCGTCATCGGGCAGGATGGGCTCGTGGCCAACACATTAAAGTACCTCCAAGGAAATCCTGTGATCGCCTTGAACCCTGATCGCCAGCGCTGGGACGGCGTTCTGCTGCCCTTTCTGCCAGATGATCTTGGAATGATTCTGAGTGATGTCGTTGCTGATCGCCGGGAATGTAAAGCAATCACGCTCGCCGAGGCCACCACCAATGATGGCCAGCGCTTGCTCGCTGTCAATGACCTGTTTATCGGCCCAAAAAGCCACACTTCCGCACGTTACAGACTGCGCTGGGGTGACTGCTCGGAAGTGCAGAGTTCATCGGGCATTATCGTGTCGACCGGCTTGGGATCAACCGGCTGGTTCCAGAGTTTGCTCGCCATGGCAAAAGGCATTTCTGGGGAGTCTCAAGCGATGTATGAGGGCACCGGTTTTGCCTGGGACGCCCCCCAGTTGATATATACCGTACGGGAGCCCTTTCCGAGCAAACAGACGGGGACCGAACTGGTCACAGGCCAGATTGATTCGGGATATCCGCTCCGGATCGAATCCCATATGCCGGAAAATGGCGTAATATTTTCAGATGGCATCGAAGGTGACTTTATATCCTTCAATGCCGGATGCGCCGTGCAAATTGGTGTGGCTTCGCTGCGCGGCCAACTGGTTGTTTAACTGTGGGGCTGGCCCACGATGGTTAAAACTCATGGCATTATTGTCAGAGGCGTGAAATGACGAGACACCTCCGTTCATCGCTGTACCGCGATCTGGAAAGCCTGCCCGCAAGCTTGCGAGGCGAAATCATCCATGGCCAGTTAAGAGTGCAACCCCAGCCCAGGGGCCAACATATTCTGGCAAGCTCCAGCGGGAGTGCGGAGCTACACCACGCCTATCAAAAAGGCCGAGGGGCTCAATGGTGGATTTTATGTCAACCTGAGGTGCACTTTTTGGCCGATGAAGCCGTACTGGTCCCGGACATTGCTGGCTGGAAAAAGACCCGACTGCCCTGCATGCAAGGTGGAGCTTCGTTTACCGTTCCACCTGACTGGATATGCGAAGTGCTTTCACCTACCACCGAGAGTGTGGACCGTTTGGAAAAATTGCCGATCTACGCTCACTATGGCGTCCGTGATCTATGGTTGATCAATCCAGCGGCGCGATCAGTAGAAACCTACCACCTTGACCACGGTCATTGGCAAAAAGGCGGTGAATACTATGATAAGGATGTCGTTGCGGCCGCCCCATTTACCGAATTATGCATCAGCGCCAGCACGTTGATGGGGCAACCCTTCTAACGAGAAGGCCTAGCACGGCGTGGCAGCCGGTAAAGAGCTAAACATGAATAAGCTTATGATTAAGAAGCCATGAAAATATTAGTTTTAAGTGACCTTCACTTGGAATTCGGCCCACTAGCCGTCACTGCAGGAGAGGCAGATGTCGTGGTTCTTGCCGGCGATATCCACCTAAAAACCCGTGGGGTTGAATGGGCAAAAGAGACCTTCAAAGATCGGCCGGTGCTGATGGTATTTGGCAACCATGAATATTATGGTGACAAGTATCCCAACCTTCTCGACAAAGCTAAGGCCTTAGTGGCGGGCACCAACGTTCAAGTACTCGAAAATGACGCCATTGAGATCGGTGGTGTTCGTTTTTTCGGTTGTACGCTCTGGACTGACTTCCGACTGTTGGGGGATCCACGGCTGGCCGGTTATTTCTGTCAGCAGGAAATGACAGACTTCAAGAAAATCAGAGTTGCACCCCGCTACTCTAAATTGAATCCCGTCGACGTGGCCAAAATCCACGAGATGTCAGTCTCTTGGCTAAAAGAACAGCTAGCTCTTAGTGAAAACCGAAAAACCGTCGTTATTACGCATCATGCACCATCTGCTCGCTCTCTTCCGCCTAGACCTCACGGTGAGTTAACCGGGGCGGCTTATGCCTCAAATCTGGAGCACATTGTCGAGTCCCATAATGTTAGCTTGTGGATTCATGGCCATGTGCACAATAACTGCGATTACAACATTGGAAACACGCGCGTCGTCTGCAATCCCAGGGGATATTATCCCGATCATTTGAACTCAGAATTTCAGCCAGGCTGGATTGTCGAGATTTAGCCAGCGGGTACTTGATCGAGCCACTGTCCGTTGAAAATAGTATAACCAAAAGCTCATCTTTACTTTGGGTGGCGCCATGACTGAGCGGGATAACCAAAAGGCACCTTTCCCATAGACAATCCCGAAAAATGTCATTCCTATATATTTTATCCATCAATTTTTAGTAGTAAGAAAGTTTCACAATAGTTTCCACCCTCAAATCACCCACCAGCGATGTGGGTCGAGTTCGCAGGGACATTGAATAAGCACGCCAAACTCAAAAGAAAGCATCATTAAATTAATTATAATTTTCATATAGTTAAGGTAACAAAGGCGGTCAAATTAACCAAAAACAGTCAATCACCCAAACTTACGTTATATAACATACAGAGAAAGCTGATGGTGGCACGGACAGAAAAAGGTCAACTCGGCCGCTTTGTACTGATGCTCGTCTCTGCCCTGCTCCTCCCGTCGGTTGCCACGGCTGACGCACTAGGAGGCATTGAATGGCTGGTCGACAAACGCTTTGATGTACCCGAGATCACGGTGGAGGAAGCGCAAGCTATTTTGTCTGATGACGCCGGCAACTGGCTTGTTGTGGACGTGCGAGAGCCCGAAGAGTACGCAGTCAGCCATCTGCCGGGCGCAATTCGTATTTCACTGGATACCGATAGAGAAACCTTCACGCAGCAATTTGGCGGTGCCTTGGCGGGAAAGCATGTGCTGTTCTACTGCTCTGTTGGGCAGCGCAGCTCCAAGTTGGCTGCTCGCCTGCAAGATGCCGTGCGTGATGCCGGCGGCGCAGGCATTGCGAATCTGCGAGGTGGCATTTTCCGTTGGCATGGCGAACATGGAACGCTGGTCAATGCAGAAGGGTCGGTGGATCGGGTTCACCCTTATAACGCAGTCTGGGGCCGATTGATGCCGCGAGAAAACCCGCCAGACCCCAAGATAGAAAACCTGGAGGACACATAATGATTGCAATACTAAAACCGCGTTCCCGGCTAATACACACGCTCTCTATGGCATTGGTATTGGCCCTGGTGCAAGCCTGCTCTACCGAATCCCCAACAGAGCAGCCTGTGAAATTTGTAACCGTTGAGTCGGCTGTGGCCGCTGCGAAGAAAGGTATGACCATTGTGGATGTCCGCACTGATAGCGAGTGGAATGCGGGTCATCTGCAGGCAGCACGCCACCTGCCGCTTTCCGGACTCGACGAGGCGCTACCGGCATCCAACCTGGACCGAACTAAGCCAGTGTTGCTGCATTGCCAGTCAGGCGGCCGCGCTACGCGTGCCAGCCATCAGTTTGTCGCCGCTGGTTTTTCCGATGTGCGGGTACTGAAACCCGGCGGCTATGCAGAACTGGCACAAGCAGGTCTACCGACAGCGCCGGCCGGTGAGTAACCGTCAGCAGACCGGATTTTGGCAAGGGGTGTATTCTGCCATGGCTGATTTATTGCACTTGCGGACATACAACTGTTTTTGTACGGCTTGCTGAATCAGCGCGACTTGTCTGACCACCGACGCGTTACGTAAAACCGCTGCGACATTGCTCGCAGCGCCGAATCATGATTTCGAGGAGGAAGACCCATGCGCACAACATATTCCGCCAAAGAACTGGTCACCGCAGCCAAGGGTGACGTCGGTACACTAGACCCAGCAGATGTCGCCTCAGCCCGATCTCAGGGAGCCGTCCTTGTAGACGTACGCGAACCGGGTGAATGGGAACAAGGCCACATTGCGGAGGCCATCCACATTCCGCGCGGCACACTGGAATTCAATATTGATGATGCCATCAAAGACAAGGATGTACGGATCGTGACGTACTGTGCCGCTGGCAGTCGCGCAGCCCTGGCGGCAGCCACTCTCAAGCAAATGGGGTATGCCGGAGCGATTGCCTCGGAGGCAGGCTTCGATGACCTCGCTAAACAGGGGCTGCCGGTTGAAAAAGGCGACCTAACAAACAATGACTGAATCCTGCCGCCCTACCGTGGTGCTGGTTGGCGCGGGACACGCCCATCTTCACATCGCCAATCAGGCCGCCGACTACGCGAACGTCGGGGCGCGGCTGGTAGGGGTCGTTTGCGGGAGAGGGCGAAATGACACCCGAAGGGTAGCGTCTATTGCAGAAATTCAATTAAAAAGGATGCCCTCAGTAGTTATCTTTTTTAGACATCCAAATGGAATCGGCCATAGGACATAAATGTAAGCCAAATTGATATTCAGCCCCCTCTCTCAATGGTCAACACAGCTCACAAGTATTGTCTGTGAGAAAGGACTCGCCCTCTTAGGTGACTAACAGGTTCCGCATATCAGTGAACGCGGACAATAAAGTCCAACCATTTAGACTCATGCCCCAACCAAAACAGTCTAAAGTCCCGACGGCAACGAAACACCGACGCCGAATTCATAGACGAGTTGACCACCAAAATAAGCAGTTGTGACGATCAGTCCTGCAATCGCCAGCTCGAATACCACTGCACCCCAGCAGAGGCGCCTCGATAGAACGGTGCCTCGCCACCAAATAACTGCGCGTAGCAGCCCCCAAGCAACTAAGACACCTGCTGCAATGTGTCCGAACTCCTCATGCGTTTCTAATATCGCAAGGGACGTACCGTTGGCCAGCGCGACATCGAGCGCAAGGTCACCAAAAACAAAAGCTACTGCGGCGGCCAGCCCCGCGCCTAGCCCGAGTCCAGCCGAGATATTAGCAATAGCGCCACGACCATCGAGGGACAACCCTCGAAAAACAACGACCAAATCGAACATTGCGAGCAATAGTGCAAAGACGATTGGGAAATGCACGACCAATGGGTGGATTTGTTCAATCGGTAACATTGGGTACAACTCCCATCAAATAATTAGAATGTTCGGTATGCACGAGTTAGAACCACACTCTAAAGCCGGCAACCAATGCCAGATTATCAACGTCTCCGCCTTCAGCGCGTGTCAGATCAGCCGTGTCGCCATATTGGCGCTTCCAGCTGACGCCAATATATGGAGCGAATTCTCGACGAACTTCGTAACGCAATCGCAGACCTAGTTGCACATCATTCAACCCGCTACCGACGCCAAATCTAGGTACTGAACTGGCTGCAATATTGGTTTCAAATCGAGGTTGCAGTATGAGGCGTTGCGAGAACAACAGGTCGTAAGTGCCTACTAATCTAGCCGAGACGTCGCCATCCTCGCTGATAAAGAGGGCGGGCTCGACTTCGAATCGATAAGGCGCTAAACCTTGGACGCCCAGCACCGCAAAACTGCGATCCTGATCGGGGCCAGAGCCATACTGTCGGTCATAGCGCAGGCCGACCTGCAAATCCCAAAACGGCGCGATCATTCGGCTATAGAGCGCTTGAAGTTCCAACTCGCCGCCGTTTGCTGATGTTTGGTCGTCACCTTCAAATTTCATCCACAGTTTGTTGGTGTCGGTGCCATACCAGCCCTGCATATCCCAGCGAAGCGTATCGGCGCCGTCGTTGTCGCGATACTCGAACTGGTCTACGATGATCATACCGAACGATAAGTTGTCTTCAACGGGTTCCGGCCAACCGGATTCCTCAGCGAAAGCAAAGCTATTGATAATTATCAAAAAGCTGCCTAGCACAATTCGAATCGAGGGGGATGTGGTGAGCAATTGATTATCCATTGCGGTTCTCCGATGACACTGCATCATTGGTCACCGACACCACTCGAAACATACCCATGTCCATGTGATACAACAGGTGGCAGTGGAAGGCCCAGTTGCCGGGGGCATCTGCACTGATCAGCGCGGTCAGCCGCTCACCAGGCTTCACGTTGAGGGTGTGTTTGCGCGGCCGGTATTCACCGGCGCCATTCTCGAGTTCCATCCACATACCGTGCAGGTGAATCGGATGTTCCATCATGGTGTCGTTGACCAGCACCAAGCGCAGGCGTTCGCCATACTTAAAGTGGACAGGACCATCCACTTCAGAAAACTTTTTACCATCGAACGACCACATGTACCGATCCATCACGCCGGTCAGGTGCAATTCTACTTCGCGTTCCGGAGGCCGTTGATCGGGATACGGCGACAGGCTGCGTAAATCGGTGTACACCAACACGCGACGGCCATTGTTCTCCAGTCCGTTGCCCGGTTCGCTCAGGCGATTACTCGGAAATTCCGCGACCATCGTATTGCCTTTACCGTGACGGTCCGGGCCATGCTTTACTGGCGATGATGCTGTTGACATGCCAGTGCCATTGCGTGACATGTCCATACTGCCCATCGTCTGTTTCTTAGCAGACATTTCACCTGGCATCGCCATCGCACCCATGCCCATATCCTTCATTGTGCGCACAGGACGATTGCCTAGCGGCGGTATTGCTGCCTCGAGCCCTGCTTTGGATGCCAGGGTTCCGCGCGCAAAACCGCTGCGGTCCATGGAGGCTGCGAAAATCGTGTATGCCGCCTCGTCGACAGGCTCGACAATGACGTCATAGGTTTCCGCCACGCCAATTCGAAATTCATCAACAGCGACCGGCTGAACATTCTGCCCGTCTGCTTGTACCACGGTCATTTTCAGTCCCGGGATGCGGACATCAAAGTAACTCATCGATGCGCCGTTGATAAACCGCAGGCGTATGCGCTCTCCCGGCCGAAACAAGCCTGTCCAATTGGAATCTGGCGCCATTCCGTTCATTAAATAGGTATAGGTAGCACCGCTAATGTCGGCGATGTCTGTCGGCGCCATCCGCGATCGCGCCCAGACCATGCGTTCTCGAACCGTTTTACCCCAACCGTTCTCTTCAGCATCGTTAAACAACTCAGGTACCGTGCGCCGTTGATAGTTGTAGTAATCGCTTTGCTTCTTCAGTTTCTTCAGAACGCTCATTGGGTTCTCAAACGTCCAGTCAGAAAGCATGACCACGTATTCCCTGTCATAAGCAAACGGCTCCGGGTCAATCGGATCAATAATTAGCGGCCCATAGTGACCTTGCTGTTCCTGCAACCCAGAATGGCTGTGATACCAGTACGTGCCGCTTTGTTTGACAGGGAATGCATAGCGAAACGTCTCGCCCGGTTTGATGCCTGCATAGCTAACACCGGGGACACCATCCATTTCATAGGGGACCAGTAAGCCATGCCAGTGAATGGAGGTGTCTTCATCCAGTTGATTCGTGACCCGCATAACCGCGTCCTGCCCTTCTTTTAGGCGGACAAGCGGACCTGGAATGGAGCCACTGATCGTCACCGTATCGCCCAACCGCCCGCCAATATCAAGGGGCTGACGGGTAATATTGAGATCAATCGGGCGGGTTGCTTGTTCGGGACTTAAGCCTAAGGTTTCTACGGCAAAAGCCGGGACCAAAGAATTGAGCCCAAGGATTGCACCTGTAGCACCCGCTTGCGTTATAAAGCGGCGTCTTGATTTCGAATACATCGTTTGGTTGTTCATTGTTCGCTCCAACAAATAATCTTGGTTGCTTGCGCGCTATCCCGGCGTAAAAAGCACGCCCTGGCGGAATAACTTAGTTTTGGAAATTGGCACTATCCAGTCAATGACGACGATAGGCCACTGACATCAAAAAGTTGGCAGGCAAATTCAGCAGGCGATCATAACGATGAACTGGCGAATCGACTGTTCTCTGAGGCGGAACATGCTCGCGTGCCGAGTTCGAAGTGACCTGCGCTTGAGGCCATATGGATTCACTGAATTTGAATACAGCGACAAGATTGTCGTCGAGGTCATCGATGCGCGTCGTCGGTTGGAGGGCATCCTGTTGGAGATGCTCTGTGGCATTAACCGCACAATGGGTAAAGCAATGGTCATAAGAACACTCACCATCGCACGGTCCACCATCGACTGAATGATGCGCATGTTCGTCTATCCCTGTGCTTGCATTTGCATAGCACACCCCGACACCCGCGCCTAAGACCAAGGGGAGGACCAGAAACGAAGATATAAAAAGGCGGAGGATCGACATGCTTGCCACTATATACTCCCCGGTAGTATTTAACAAGACCAAGCGATTAGGGTTAAAATCATTCAATCTTGGCTGCGCATCAACGGTCACGTGAGAACTCGAGACTGATATCAAGCTGATGGTCGTTGTATACTCCTAAGGAGTATGTCGACCGAGTGATAACACCATGTCCAACCTTGAAAAATCAGATTTGCCCGCCTCTCGAAAAGCGATTTCGAGGCGCCTTAAGCGAATCGAAGGTCAAGTCCGCGGCGTAGATCGAATGCTGGAACAAGGTCGCTACCGCTGTTTGTCAGCATAGTTGTCGTGTTTTTTACGCAGCGGCCTCTAAGCTGCGACTCTCCTTCTCAGGATTCAACCAGACCTCTTCTGGCAAATCCCAATTCCGAGTTCTCCCCGACCAGCGCTTCGGATTGGCTGCTTTCGCGGCCTCGTAAACGGCCTTTCGCTGTTGTATGACTTCTGTCGTCTGGCCACTATGCCGTTGCGCCGGAGTGATGAACTTCAACCCGCTGTGCTTGTGTTCCTGGTTATACCAGGTCGCAAATTGGAGTACCCAGGCCCGGGCATCGCCCAGTGTTGCAAAGCCTTTGTAAGGGTAATCAGGGCGGTACTTGCACGTTCGGAAGATCGACTCAGCATAGGCATTATCGTTACTGACCCGAGGGCGGCTATAGGACGACATGATACCCAGTCGGTACAGGGTTTCCATCAGTGACGCGCCTTTCATCGGGCTGCCGTTGTCCGAGTGCAGAACCAGGTGTACACCGGCAATACCCTCACGTAAATACGCCTTGGTTACCAGTTCTGACGCCAGTTCACTGGACTCTCCCTCATGGATTTCCCAGCCCACAATCTTGCGGCTGTACAGGTCGAGGATGAGGTACAGGTAGAAGAAGATTCCTTTGGCAGGACCGGGCAACCAGGTCACGTCCCAACACCACACCTGATTCGGGCCGGTGGCACAGTGCGTGTTGAGTGGCTTGGCGGTCGGTGCCTTACTGCGGCCCCGGTGCTGCTGTTGGCTCTGTTCACGAAGCACACGATAGAACGTGGACTCAGAGGCGATAAAGCACCCTTCATCCGCCAGGGCCGGTACAATCTGGCTGGGTGGCAGGCTTCTGTGTACTGGGCTATTCACGGCGACCAGCACGGCCTCGCGCTCTTGCTGTGTCAGTTTGTGAACCGGTGGCGGACGGGTCGCACCAGGGCGACCATCTGCCTTAACATCCCCCTCCCGGGTCCAGCGCTGATAGGTGCGCATGGCTATGCCCATTTCTGCGCACGCCCTGAAGGTCCGGGCACCAGCATCGGTTGTTTCCTTGATCAGCCTGACGGCTCGCTCGCGATCTGGGGTGCTAATCATTCGTCCTCTCCCTCGCCCCAGATCGCATGCATCTTTTTTCGAAGCACCAGTAACGCAGCGGTTTCCGCCAGCGCCTTCTCTTTATGACGCAGATCGCGCTTCAGCTCCTTGATCTCTTTCTTCGCCGATCGAGCCTGATCCCGCGCTGACCTGGCCTGTTCTACTGCCGTGGCATTGGCGTGCATGCAAACCTCTTTCCACGCCAGTATCTGCTCCGCATACAGCCCCTTCTTGCGGCAGTACTCGGCCACCTCCGCCTCGTTCAGAGCGGCGGTCTCCAGCACGACTGCAAACTTGTCTTCGGGCGACCAACCTTCCGGATTCCTTCCATCCCCTGGCACTACCATCCCTCCTGATCGGGCTTGTTTGCGCCAATGATACAGGGTCACGTCGGAGATTCCCGTCTCTTCTGATAGCACGCGTACCGGGGTGTTTTCTGGCGGCATCATTCTTCTAAGCACCGCCTGCTTGCGTTCTTCTGGGTATTGTTTCATTGCTCATTCCTGAGCGCCCCCCGAGTATTAATTGAAAATTGGACACGACAACTATCCTGACAGAGGGGGCTACTGTGTCGACATCTTGCAACAAATTCAGGCCACGAAAGCCGCGTTGAAAAAAGTTGAAACCGAACTTCTACGTGATCATGCAAATTCCTGTATTGAAGGTGCACTTAGAGAAGGCTCTTTGGATGAGCAAAGAGATAAGATCGTTGAACTCGTCGATCTGTTTGAACGAGGTCGCTGAGGGTCTGGTACCGAGAAAAAGTGCCTGCGTCTAGGCCGCCTCGCGTGAGCGTTTTACAATCTCAGAGACCGTGTTCTTGCTAATACCGAGATCCCGTGCAATCCATCGATAGCTCTTACCTTGTTCAATGAGGTGAAGCACTTTAGGTGAAAGTTTGTCGGATTTTGGGCGGAAGCCCTTCTTTCGGCCCAGCTTTTTGCCGCGAGCTTTTGCTGCAGCAAGACCGGATTTTACGCGTTCACTAATTAAATCACGTTCAAATTCTGCGATGCCGGATAGAAAGGTTGCCATCATCCGACCATGGGATGTCGATAGATCAAAGGTCATGCCGCTTATGGCGACCACCGAGACTTTCCAGTTTTCCAGGTCGCGGAGCGTGTTGAGCAGGTCGATGGTTGATCGACCCCATCGAGACAATTCTGTCACGACTACCGCATCGATTTCCCGGCGTTGCGCCAAGGCCATAATTTTCTTTCGTTCTGTGCGATCCAATTTCGCACCTGACCCCGTTTCCTTGAAAACTCCAATGACGTCGTAGTTCGCTCGTTTAGCGAATGCTCGAAGATCGCGTGCCTGCCGCGCACACGATTGATCAGCTGTCGACACTCGACAATAAATGGCTACCCGGTGTCCCAATTAAACCTACCTCTCTTCATGGCTTGCAAAGCCGCATGTTTACTGGCTGGATTGGTGTCCTGTTTAGCCTTTAGTTTAACTGGGACAGTATCGCATGCCAAGACGCACCATTCTGACCGAACGACAACGGGAAGCACTGTTCGGATTGCCAGCGGATGAAGACTCGATGCTCCGCCACTACGTGTTGAGTGACGAGGACATGCAGCATGTCAAAACAAGGCGACGCCCCGGCAACCGATTGGGTTTCGCATTGCAGCTATGTGCCTTGCGGTATCCCGGTCGACTACTCCAACCAGGCGAATTCATCCCAGACCCAATTATCAAATTTATTGGGGCGCAACTGGGTTTGTCGAAAAGCGACCTTGCCGACTATGCGGAGAGACGGCAGACACGCTATCAGCATTCGGTGTCGCTCCAGAATCTATACGGCTATCGAACTTATCAGGCTTCTGACCTAGATTTCGCCCAGTGGCTGGCATCAGCCGCTGAACAGGCCCACTCTAACGAAGGGTTGGCACGCGAAGTGGTCGCCCAAATGCGCCTTCGGCGCATTGTTGTACCGGCACCTTCAACGGTTGAACGATTGTGTGCAGATGCTCTGGTCGCCGCCGACAATCGTATCTCTAGGCGCATCGCGGATCGTCTCGACAACACCACAGTGGACAGACTCACCGCATTGCTCAGCGAAACAACGGTGACAGGCGTCACCCGATTCGTCTGGTTGCGCCAACACGAACCGGGCAGCAACTCACGGGTGGTCAATGGGTTGCTCGATCGGCTGGAACGGATCGTTGATTTGGAACTCAGCCCTTCTTTGCTTCAGGGTGTGCCCTCGCACAGAGTAGCCCGCCTTCGTCGCCAGGGTGAACGCTACTATGCCGATGGCATGCGTGATCTACCTACGCATAGAAAACTGGCGATACTAGTCGTCTGTGGTGTTGAATGGCATGGCGCAATCGGTGACGCCATCGTCGAAACCCATGATCGAATTGTGGGTCGGCTGTACCGTGCTTCTGAGCGTGTTAGAGATGATCAAATTAACGATCAACGTGCGCTCATCCAACAAACACTCAAAACTTTTTCCGAAGTAGGCGCATCGATCATCGCGGCGCGAGAAGCCGGCGAGCCCGTCGACACAGCCATTGAACAGGATTGCGGCTGGGAGGTATTCAATCGCCTGGTCGAAGATGCCACCGCTGTGAATGCCAAAGTTGGAGCCGATCCTCTGGATTTTGTGAACAGTGGCTACGCTAGATTTCGTCGCTATGCACCACGGTTTCTGAACACACTCGCGATCGAAGGTGCGCAGTCAGCAGGACCGATACTCAAAGCAATTAACGCACTCCAACAACTGAACCGATCGAATAATCGGGGGTTACCAAACAATCTACCGATAGCCTTCGCTAGACCCAAATGGCGAAAGAGGTTGCAGCGCACAGACCGTCGAACTTGGGAAACTGCGATTCTTTTCGCTATTCGCGATGCATTTAGGGCAGGCGACATCTGGTTAAAAAATAGCCGTCGATATGCAGAGCCATCGAAAGAGTTGATACCGGTTAACGCCGTTGCAACGTCATCAGCACTGGCAGTACCGTTGGACCCTCTCGACTGGTTAACGCAACGGAAACAGGTGCTGGCTCAAGCATTTGAAGCCACAGGCGAAGCCGCACGCCGTGACCGGCTACCAAACGGGCTAATTCAAGACGGCGTACTCAAACTCTCCAAATTGGAGAAACAGGCGCCCGACAATGCCCATCAGCTAGTCATGGATTTGTACCGGCGTGTACCGCAAACACCGGTCACTGACATTCTGTTGTCGGTAGACCGTGAAATCGGGTTTACAGAAGCTTTCACAGATTTGCGAACAGGAGCGCCGTGTCGTGACCAAATCGGGCTCCTAACCGTACTACTCAGTGACGGCGTCAATTTGGGCCTTCGCAAGATGGGTGCCGTATCTACCACGCATTCTTTCTGGGAGTTGCTTAGGATTTCTCGGTGGCACGTACAAGACGATGGCTATCGGCAAGCACTTGCGATGATCGTAGACGCGCAAAGTCGACTGCCTATGTCCAAAGTCTGGGGGCCCGGAGAGTCCGCGTCGGCCGATGGTCAATTCTTCCGAGCCTCAGGGCCTGGCGAAGCCATGAATGTGGTGAACAGACGCTATGGCATAGACCCAGGGATAAAGGGGTATACCCATGTCTCCGATCAGTATGCTCCGTTCTCGACGCAAGCGATTCCGGCAACAGCACACGAAGCGCCTTATATTCTCGACGGACTGTTGTCGAATGACGCCGGACGGCGAGTGAAGGAACAATATGCAGATACCGGTGGGTTTACCGATCATGTGTTCGCCATGTGCTCACTGCTGGGCTACCGTTTTGCACCTCGTATTCGCGATCTACCGGCGAAACGCCTGTATGCATTTAATCCAAGCGAGGTACACAAGACACTGAGGCCGTTGGTTGCGGCCAAGATCAACGAAGACCTTATCGTACGCAATTGGCCCGACATCCTCCGGTTATCAGCAAGTGCAGCGGCAAACACAGTGAAACCCAGTCAGCTCTTAAAACGACTATCTGCTTACCCGCGACAGAATGAACTGGCTGTCGCCCTACGTGAGATCGGTCGAGTTGAACGATCGTTGTTTATGATGCAGTGGATGTTGGACGCTGAGTTGCAACAGCGCGTACAGATGGGGCTCAACAAAGGTGAGTCACACCACGCCCTAAAGCGCGCAATCAGTTTTCATCGTCGAGGTGAGATTCGTGATCGATCCTCTGAGGGACAACACTATCGAATTGCTGGGATGAATCTCATTGCGGCAATCATTATCTATTGGAACACCAAAAAGCTGGGGGAAATTGTCGAGACACTCACCAATGCCGGTGAGGCACCAAATCCCGATCTACTGCCCCATGTATCCCCTCTGGGGTGGGAGCATATCAATCTAACTGGTGAATACCATTGGCCCGATGCTTAGGGTGTCATTTCGCCCCCTCCCGCAAACAACCCCTGGTACTCATCGATCCTGGAGCGTTCTGGTACTCAGGCATGGCCACAGGGTTACTCGGTGGCCGCTACGCCCCCGAGGACGATCAGATCGAGCCAGGGAAACTGATCCACCGCTGCGGCGGAGAGTTTATCCAGGATCGCGTTGACGCAATAAATACAAGTACGCGCACACTCTCGCTTGCTTCAGGTAAAACAATCCACTACGACTGGCTGTCCCTTAACGTCGGAAGCGAAGTCGATATCAGTGGTCTGGAACCGCCGAGCGACGGACCACGTGTATGGCCGGTCAAACCGATTCCTCCGCTGTACGAACTTCGTGCCTCACTTGAACAGGCCATCCGAGACAGCGGCGAGATGCCACCCGTTGTGGTCATCGGCGGCGGCGCGACGGGCAGCGAGCTGACGGCCAACCTGGCCGGGCTGGCACGCCGCAACGGCGCCGAGCCGCAGGTCACTCTCATTAGCAGCAGCGAGCGATTGCTACCGGATGCGCCTGTCGGTGCCTCACGGGCGTTGACACGCGCTATCGCCAGCTTCGGGATTAAACTGCACCTGCAAATGCGAGCGCGCCGAATCACTGAGCGTGGTGTCGAACTGGAATCAGGCGAGGAGATCCCCTGCAAACACGTGCTAGCCGCTGTCGGATTGCAGGCCAAATCGCTAACACGCTCGCTTGGATTGGCGGCAGGCCCCGCCGGTTTGCGTGTAAACAGCTACATGCAATCCTTGGACGACCAACGCGTTTTCGCCGCCGGAGATTGCGCCGATTTTGCGCCCCGCGACCTACCTAAGTTGGGCGTATTTGGTGTCAAAGCCGCCGGAATTATCCACCACAACTTGCTCGCCAGTCTACGGGGTAAGCCGCTGAAGCACTACAAACCCCAGCGCGTTTGGCTCGCGATCCTCAATTTGGGTGATGGCCGCGGCTTGTTACTCTGGTGGAAAGTTTGGTGGTTGGGGCGTCTATCAGACTGGCTCAAGGATCGGATTGACCGGCGGTTTATGGCTCACTACAAGCATACATGAAATCTGTCAGGTGCCAGGCCTGAAGCCACTAATAGTACAATTTGGACTAAGCGATGAGATCGCAGCTTTTCTCATGCATACAAGTCCGATCATTGGCCTGTTTGCGATCAGCTTGAGCTTCATAAGCTCCGCGTAATCCAGGGCCTTGGCTTCGTTGACAAACTGCCGGTGTTTAACCGGCGGCAGCCCCAAATCCGAGGGCAAAAGCGTTTGCAGGTATGTCAGCCGGAAAGCCCCACGATCCAGGCGGAGGTCACATCGACGATCAGACCGACCGCTCTTTGAGCATTGTGCAAAAGATGATTCTGCCAACCCATTTCTTGAGTAAGGATCGAGCATCAGGGCCAGGTAGAAAGCGCAACCTTAACGCTCCGTCGAGAGCATTTCGGCCATTTTTGCCATCAGGATCACGGACGCGTTATCGGATAATTGCTGGCCTTCTTCAATATATTCCCAGACGGTAGCATCGCTTTTCCAACCCCCTTGTTTTTTGATCAATTCAAAGTCCACCCGTTCCCGTGCAGCTGAGGTGGACAGACCACGTCGAAAGCTGTGGCTGCTCAATTCCGGGATAAAATCGAATTGACAAGCTTTGCCCAAATTTTTGAGTAAGCCGTTTATCGCCCCTGGGTTAAGCGGTTTTGATTGCACCTGTTCCCACCGGTTGATCGGTCTGAAGAGGGGGCCATCGTCAATATCAGCCACTTCCATCCAATCCTTAATGGCCGTGGCGGGACAGCAGTTGGGAGAACCAAAAGGTAGCGCACGTACCAGCCCTGTTGCTTGCTGATCGGTTTTGGATCGGGGTAAACGAATGATAAGACCTTCTGGTTCCCATGTTAGGTCGCCGATTTCAATTGCGACGAGTTCGCTACGGCGAAAAGCGCCAAAAAAGCTCGTTAATATCAAGGCAATATCCCGGTTTTTCTTCTTTCTGTCCGGCAAGTGTCGCAGATGATTCACCATCTTCGCGATGTGTTCCAGGCGCAGCGCCTTGGCCTTGCGTTTGGGTTGACCGTGGGTACGTCGAATGCCTTCCATGGTTTTGCGAACCAAGGGATCGCGCACTGGATCAGTTACCCCCTGGTAATAGTGCCATTGGCTAATGGCCGTCAGGTGCAGATCCAGGGTCCGGGAATTGAGCGATTCGGCTCTGGACACCAGATAGCGCACGACGGTATCCCGATCCGAGGGGAGGCGGCCACCCCATTTCTCAAACTGTCGGATAGCCGACCGATAGGCCTTTCGGGTGTTGTCAGATGTAGCGGCTTGGAGGTAATGGCGCAAGGACTCGGCTTCCTGGCGAGCAACCAGGCTCGAATTCTCATTACGTAACGACAGTTCGGTGACTTTTTTTGGCGATTTGCTGTTCATGAATAGGATTCCTCTCGGAGTCGCTGACAAGGCGGCTATGTACTGGTGTTACGAGTCGAAAAGTTGACGATCACCTTCATAACCTACGATAACATTGATTATCGGTGGTTAGTATCTTGAATTCAAGCGATCTTGAAAAACACATATATAATGTTATATTACGTGTTATGTAATATGTTACTAAATAATCCGAGAGGAATCACCATGGCCCGTGCCGGAGTCACTTATCACGATATCGCTAAAGCAGCTGAAGTCATTAAAACACATGGCCAGGAACCCACGGTGGATAGGGTGCGCGAGCATCTGGGCACCGGCAGCAAAAGCACCATCGCGCCATTGCTCAAGCGTTGGCGGTCAGACAATGGGGAGGCGGCCGATGTCAGTGGACTGCCGAACGACCTCATCGAGGTGGTAAAGTCCCTGCATGAGCGGGTACAGCAGATGGCCGACCACCGTATCGAACAAGCTCGCCAGGAATTCGAGACTTTAAAGGAAGAACTCCGCACAGAGTTGACCTATGCCAACAACACCATCGCGCAACTTACTGCCCGACAACGGGACCTTGAGAACCAGATAGCACGAATTACCGAGGAAAAAAGCCTGCAAGACAAGTCCCTGGAAGACGCACGCGTCAGGCTGGCAAAGGCCGAGTCTCAGCGGGACGAAGCTCTTACGCGAGCCAACGACTTGAAGGAGAGTGTCAGTGAACTCAGGCAAGAAAACCGGGATATTCGCGATCATTTCGAACATTACCAGCAGCGCACTGCCGAAGACCGCCAGCAGGAGCGCGAACAGTTCCGTATAGTTAACCAGGGGTTAAATGATCAGATTCAGGATCTGCAACACCGGCTCGCACAGACTGAGTCGAGAGCGTCCGAGCTATTCGACATCAACGCGCAGTTACAACGAAATGCCGATGAATTAAAACGGGCCAATGCGGCGCTAAATAGCGACTTGAACGCAAAGATGGAAGATATCCAGAACCTGGAACACGAGTATGAAGAAGCCGTGACAAGGTGCCGGGAATACCAGCATAAAAATGAGCAATTGTCGGAAAACATGGCCGCGCTCACCACTCAGAAAGCAGATGTCGATAAGCAAGTGGCCGTGTTATCCCACGCACTGGAGACCACCAAAGCCGAACTGAAAACCGCCCAGGATAAAGTGGCATTTCTGACCGATGAGAATAAGGTGATTCTTCAGGAAAAAGCAGTGATCCAAGGGCAGTTTAAACAGCTTCAAAGTTCGCTATAACGATTTAATGGATGTGTTTTGATCGTCTGGCTGCAAATGCAGAAATCGTTGCCAGCCCCTAAACGAGCAAACTTGGCAAATTTGTCGGTTCTTCCACAAGACCCTGCAGGCCAAGGAGAAGCATCGATTCGACCAACGTCAGGTGGAAAAAGAATATTGATATTCCTACATATTATCAATGTGTTATAGGTTTTGTGGCTAAATTCAACGCTTTTACCGGCCGAATGCAGCCGAACCTCAAATACAGGGATTAACGGCTATCAAACGAAAACCTACGGTTACGAGGGTGCCACAGGATTCAAAACCGTAGGTTTTCGTTCAAATGCCCCCGCTGGTCCATTAAAACGCACGGTCAAGACCCCACGGTGGATCGGGTGCGCGAACACCTGGGCACTGGCAGCAAAAGCACCATCGCGCCGCTGCTCAAGCGTTGGCGATCGGACAATGAGGGAACAGCCGCTGCTGTCAGTGGACTGCCGAACGACCTCGTCGAAGTGGTAAAGTCCCTGCATGAGCGCGTACAGCGGATGGCGGATCATCGTATTGAACAAGCCCGTCAGGAATTTGAGACGTTAAATGAAGAGCTCCACAAAGAATTGACCCATGCCAACAACACTGTCTCGAAACTAACCGCCCGACAACAGGACCTGGAGAACCAGACAGAACAACTGAGCAAAGAAAAAAGCGAGCAAAGCCAGTCCCTGCAAGACGCGCGTGTCAGCCTGGAAAAGGCAGAGTCCCAACGGGACGAAGCTGTTGAGCGAACAAATGACTTGAAGGAAAGCGTCAGTGAACTCAAGCAGGAAAATCGTGATATCCGCGACCATTTCGAACATTACCAGCAGCGTACAGCAGAAGACCGCCAGCAGGAGCGCGAACAATCCCGTTCAGTTAACCAGGGGCTGAAGGATCAGATTCAGGATCTGCAACACCGGCTCGCTCAGGCAGAGTCGAGAACGACAGAGCTATTTGACGCTAATGCGCAGTTACAACGCAATGCTGATGAATTAAAACAGGCCAATGCGGTGCTACGCAGCGACTTGAACGGCAAGATAGAAGATATCCAGAAGCTGAAACACGAGCATGAAGAAGCCGTGACGAAGTGCCGGGAATACCAGTATAAAAATGACCAATTGACGGAAAATATGGCAGTGCTCACCGCTCAGAAAGCAGATGTCGATAAGCAAGTGGCCGTGTTGTCCCAAGCTATGGAGACCGTCAAAGCCGAATTGAAAACTGCCCAAGACAAAGTGATGTTTCTGACGGACGAGAACAAGGTGATTCTTCAGGAAAAGGCGGTGATCCAGGGCCGGTTTAAACAACTTCAGGAATCGCTATAGTTTCATATCAGATAGGATAGAAGTGGCTAATAGCAACGCTTTTACCGCCCTAGCCTACCCCTCATCGCGGAAATCCCCCTGGTGAGCCAAGTTGGAATCTGCCTTACTTGGAATTAATACGGAATTGCTGACAGTAACCATGATTTCATTGACAAGCTTTGTTGGATCGATAGCTACTGGCCGTACAGTGGAATAGAAACGTTACATAACAGAGGCCGCTGCCTGAGTTTATCTGTTATATTCATTATAATTATCAATAAGTTGTGATGCTATGGAAGTTTTATGCTCTATATGTCGAAACACCCTCCCAAAGTCGGTACCAGCGGAAAACAGTCAGTTTCGATGTGGCGAGTTTCAATCAAGTGATTCGGCAGATTGAAGCGTTAGCTAAAGCCGGTGCTGACGTGAATCCGGAAGACTTTTACCCACCGGTTCGGAAACATCGCGGAAAATCGCGGGATCTTCCAATGGTAGATGCAGGTCTTCGTGGCGCGCTGGCGGAATATTTGCGTTTACGCATAGATAAGAGCGGAACACTTATGCCCTCCTCCCCTCTTTTTATAACTCAAAAAGGTGGGGCCTATTCCCCTAACACATTACAGGAGCACATGGCTGTAATCCTAAGGCACTGGGCAGGCGTCGAAAAGGCCAGTTCACACAGCGGAAGACGCTCGTTGATAACAAATGTGATCCACAAGCAGAAAAAATCGGTGAAGGTAGCCCAAAAAATAGCTGGCCATGTAAATCCGTCAACAACTTTGATATACGAAGAGCCGCCTGAACAACAGATAAGTGAAGCACTCGAGAGCCTATAAACCGTTTATCAACGAGAAATTCAAAAAAATTTAGCTAATGAAATGCATGATTGTCCGATGGACAAAAAAAGCGACGATCAATAGGACTAAGCCAGAAATATAACTTTGCCAAAACCCTAACTGCATTCGTTCCGCAAAAAAGAAAGGCATAAAGAAAAAATAGGATGCAGGCACACCCAGCATAATGCTTTTCGCAAAGGTAATTGAACTTTCCGCGTCGCGGTGTTCTAGGGAAGCTCTGCACAACTTCCCGCATTCATAAAATATGGTCGTTTTTCCGCGCCATATGCGCAAAACAACGCCATTCGCTGCTTCGCCTTGTCTGTAGTCAGCCAAATGGCTGCCTACAGGCTGAGATGAACTGAGGATTGCTGCGTTTTACGCCGTTGACGCGGAAATTTGGCGATATTTTATAAAAGGGAGAGGTTGTGCAGACCTTCCTTAGGTGTTTTGATTGATTCAGATCAACCAAATAGCATTAACCTATTTGTGCATTTGGTGCTTTATTGGTTTAAACCACAGAGCTCCGGCAGGGGCAGACAAGTCTGCCCCATTTAGTTTGGCAATATTATGCTTTCAGCGAGCGGGTGCGCCATAGGTAATACACGACGGGTAATACCAACAACGTTAAAATCACAGCACTCACCATTCCGCCCACCATAGGCGCCGCAATCCGGCTAACAACTTCCGCACCTGTTCCGGAACTGAACATAATGGGCAACAATCCAGCGATAGTGGAGACCGTAGTCATCATTACGGGTCTTACACGAAGTCCCGCGCCCTGTGTCACGGCTTCGAGCAAATCTTCTTTTAATGGTTGCACTCCACGCTCACGACAGGTATCTATCAATTGGTGATATGCTTGGTTAAGATAAGTTAACATGATGATACCTATTTCCACCGTAACCCCCGCCAGTGCAATAAAACCAACCGCAACCGCGACAGAAAAATTATAGCCAAGCAGGTACATCAGCCAGATTGAACCAATTACCGCCAGTGGTAGTGTTCCCAGAATAATGGCTATTTCAGTGAAGTTACGAAAATTCATGTATAACAGAATGATAATGATGGCAAGCGTCAAAGGAACCACATAGGTCAGTTTCTCTTTGGCGCGCAGCATGTATTCGTACTGACCGGACCAAGCCACCGAGTAACCGGCCGGTAAATCCAATTGCTGCTCGACCGTTGCCATGGCCGCTTGTACATAGCTGCCCACGTCCACCCCATCGATATCTACAAAGGTCCAGCCATTCAGCCTGGCGTTCTCGCTCTTGATCGCTGGCGGGCCGTCCTCCACATAGACATTGGCCACATCGGCGAGCGCAATGCGTTGGCCGCTGGGCGTAACGATGGGCAGCAGCGCCAGCTGTTCTGGCGAGTCTCGATAGTCCTGCGGGTAGCGCAGATTGATCGGATAACGCTCCAGCCCCTCAATGGTCTGCGCCACATTCATTCCCCCAATGGCCGTGGCTATTACCTGCTGCACATCAGCAATATTGAGGCCATAGCGCGCCGCCTGTGCACGCTGAATATCCACCTTGATGTAACGCCCACCGGCCACCCTTTCGGAATACACCGAGGCTGTGCCGGGTACATCCTTGAGGATCTGCTCTAGTCGCTGCCCAATCTTCTGAATTTCTCGCAGATCCTCGCCCGCCACCTTGATGCCTACCGGCGTCTTGATACCGGTGGCCAGCATGTCGATGCGAGTCTTGATCGGCATCACCCAAGCGTTGGTTAGACCGGGGAATTTCACTAGCGCATCCAGCTCCTTCTTGAGCTTCTCCGTGGTCATGCCCTCGCGCCATTCCTCTTTGGGCTTGAGCTGAATAAAGGTCTCGATCATGGTCAGCGGAGCGGGATCCGTGGCTGTCTCGGCACGGCCGATTTTGCCAAACACGGTTTTTACCTCAGGCACTGTCGCGATCAGCTTGTCGGTCTGCTGCAACAATTCCCTGGCTTTGCCTATCGAGATCCCCGGATAAGTGGTCGGCATATACATCAGATCACCTTCATCCAGATCGGGGATGAATTCACTACCAATCTTGTTAACCGGCCAGATCCCAACGAGGAAAATCACAACCGCAATGGCAAGTGTAATTTTCGGAAAACGCAATACGGTTTTCAGCAGGGGCATGTACCCGGCAATCAGTAATCGATTAACGGGATTCTTGTTTTCCGCTACCACCTTGCCTCTGATGAAATATCCCATCAAAACCGGCACCACTGTGATAGCAAGCGCCGCACTGGCTGCCATGGCATAGGTTTTGGTAAAGGCCAACGGGCTGAACATCCGGCCCTCCTGGGCTTCCAGGGTGAATACTGGTACAAAGCTCACAGTGATAATAAGCAAACTGAAAAACAGCGCCGGACCGACTTCACTGGCTGACGCCGCCACGATTTTCCAACGGTTCTCTGGCGTCAAGGGCGTACGTTCCATATGCTTATGCATGTTTTCGATCATGACAATCGCGCCATCAATCATGGCGCCTATCGCAATCGCTATACCGCCTAATGACATGATATTGGCATTGAGACCTTGCCAATACATCACGGTAAAAGCCGTGAGTATACCTAGCGGCAGACTGAAGACCGCCACCAGTGAGGACCTGACATGAAATAGGAAAATGACACAGATCAACGCCACAATGGCGAGTTCTTCGGCCAGACTTTTCCACAAACTGTCAATGGCGCGAGATATCAGCCCTGAACGATCATAAACGGTTACGATCTCCACGCCATCGGGCAAACCCGCCTTGAGTTTTTCCAGCTTGGCCTTGACCCCATCAATGGTTTTCTGGGCGTTCTCACCGAAACGCATCACCACAATACCGCCCACCACTTCACCTTCGCCGTTCAACTCGGCGATGCCACGGCGCATTTGCGGCCCCAACTCGATATCCGCCACATCCTTGAGCAACAGCGGCGTACCGTTAACATCCAACCCTAACGGAATGTTGGCCAGATCATCGATACCCTGGATGTAGCCGCTGGCGCGCACCATGTACTCGGCTTCGGCCATTTCCACCACCGAGGCGCCCACTTCCTGGTTGCCGCGCTGGATAGCCATCTGGATAAGAGACAGGGGAATACCGAAGGCGCGCAGTTTCTCCGGGTTTACCTTCACTTGATACTGCTTGACCATGCCACCAAGCGCCGAGACTTCGGAAACACCCGGCACGGTTTGCAGCTCGTATTTCAGGAACCAGTCCTGCAGGCTGCGCAGCTGACTGATGTCATGCTGACCGCTGCGATCCACCAAGGCATAGAGGTAGACCCAGCCGACACCGGTGGCGTCCGGTCCCAGTTGCGGCCGGGCGCTGGGCGGTAATGTGGGCGCGACCTGAGACAGGTACTCCAGCACCCGGGAACGTGCCCAGTAGGCATCGGTATCCTCGTCGAAAATGACATACACAAAGGAATCGCCAAAAAAGGAATAACCGCGCACGGTAACCGCACCGGGTACCGACAACATGGCAGTAGTCAGTGGATACGTGACCTGGTCCTCCACCACCTGCGGTGCCTGCCCAGGAAAACTGGTCTTAATAATGACCTGTACATCGGACAGATCGGGAATGGCGTCCACCGGGGTGTTTTTCAGCGAATAGAGACCCATCCCCACCAGCATCAAAGTAGCCAGCAGCACGAAGAAACGGTTACCGATGGACCAACGGATTATCGATTCAATCATGATTGTGCTCCTTTTGATCGTGACCGCCGTGGTTCATGCCCTGGTGTTCGCTGTGCTCCGGCATCGACATATCACCGTGATCCATACCCTCGTGCTGACCGTGATCCATTCCTGCAGGCATGGCATCATTGCCTTGCTCATTGGGAATATGCACTTGGGTAATCTGGTATCCACCACTGTTGTTATTGGTGATCTGCACATGCAGGCGCATTCCCTGTTTGAGCGCATCCATGTCCACAGTCTCAGCGACGGTGAAATCCATGGTCATGGTGGGCCATTGCCAGTCCGGGATGGCCTCGTGCTCCAGGGTCACCATGCGGTGATCCGGCATCAGGCTGTCGATACGTGCGGCCACCCAGACTGAGCGGGAATCAGCGTCTGCCTTTACATCCATTGATTCGCCTTGCTGATCGCGCTTGGCCATGCGCTTGAAGTCCGACGTCTTGCTGGATTCCGAGTCGATCAGGAACTGAGCAGAGGTCACAATGCGTTCCCCTTCTTTGAGTCCCGACTGAATTTCCACCTGCCGTTCGCCCACACGCCCGACCTCAACGGCCACCGATTTGAATTTGCCATCACCCAGCGCCAACACCACGCGCGCCTGGCTGCCGGTACGGATCAGCGCTTCTCGCGGGATTAACAGTGCTTCAGCCCCCGCCTGGGTCTCAATGACCATCTGCGCGAACATGCCCGGCTTGAGGAAGTCGTCCGGGTTGTCGAAATGCACCCGGATTTGCGCGGTACGTGTCTTGGCATTCAAAGACGGATAGACATAGTCCACCTGGCCCAACCAATCCCGACCGGGCAGGTAATCGAGCCGCATCCGCACCTGGTCGCCGGTCTTGACCAGGCTTGCCTGTCGTTCGAACACCTCACCGATCACCCAGATATGCTCCAGTTGGCCGATGCTCATCAGACTCAAGCCAGGCTTGACGAACATGCCCTCACGCACCGCGAGATTGTCCAGTACCCCGGACTGCGGCGCGGCAACGGTGATGGTCTGGCTGACCTTGCGGGTTTTACGCAGCCGGTCGATATCTGCCCGCGGCACCTGCAATGCCAATAACCGTTCCACGGCAGCGCCGATCAACACCGGATTGTCGCGTTTCAACGCCAACAACAATTCCTCCTGGGCGTTGACCAGGGTGGGTGAATAGAGGGCGTACAGGGGGTCGCCCTGTCTGACCGGATCCCCGGCGGCCTTGACATGGAGCTTCTCGATCCAGCCTTCCACGCGCGGGCTGATATGCACCAGCCGGTTCTCATCGTATTGCACGTAACCGACGGTTTTGACATCCAGATTCAGAGACCCGGACCCAACCGTGGCGGTGCGCACGCCGAGATTGTTGACGACCTCGGGCGATATCTTGACGGTGCCGGCTTCATCCTCTCCGGCGGATTTCTCGTACACAGGGATCAGATCCATGCCCATGGGCGATTTGCCAGGCTTGTCGCGCTTGTAGTTGGGATCCATGGGCGCCACCCAGTAAAGTGGCTTGCGTTCACCGCCGGTTGCTGTCATATCCCCCTCATCGGGGTTGCCGAGTAGCCAGACGCCGGATGCGCCGAGCAGCGCGCCGACGGCCGTGCCCAGCAAGGTTTTGGTGAATGTATTCATGTTGAACCCCTTTAAAACGGTTTCGCCGGCCGTGCATCGTCGAACGACGCCTCGGCGAGCAGGTAATTGATTTGGGCGATGGTCTTCTGCCGATCCACGGCAATGGCGAGCGCGTCGATCTTGGTATTCAATTCGGCAATGCGGGCACGCACGGCTTCGGCGAAGTCGCCGTCGTCGTTGTTGTAGGCCGAAAGTGAAGCCTCTGCCTGCTCGGCCATTTGCGGCAACAGCTGATCGGTGTATAACGCCTGGCGTTCATCGAGACGTGCCAGTTGTACGCTCGCGGTTTCCAGTTCCGCCATTAGCCGACGACCAAGCAAGTACTTTTCGGTTTTGATGGCCTCGGTTCGATTTACGGCGGCGCTGACTTCCTTGTCCTGCCGGTTACCGGTGAAAAGGGGCAGATCGAAGGTGACGCCAACGGAGAACAGATCGGCCCGGTCGCGCCCCATGGGATCGCTGTCGCGATAGCCGTATTGGGCGGTCAGGCCCCATTCGGGCTTGTATTTCTGTTTTGCCAGATCCACACCGGTTTGCGTTGCGTCGATACGCTGGTCCAGTGCCCGTAGCGCGGGATGATGGCGGATCCATTCGTAGCGCGTATGCTCGCTGGCCTGCTTAATGGTCGGTACCGACAGTGGCCTGGAAAGAGACTGTGTCGGTAGTACCGGAGCCAGAGGGACAGTGGCAGGCGCACCGATCCATTCGGTCAGACGCTTTTGTGCGGCTTGCTGTTGCTGCCTGAGCATCGTCAGTCTGTCTTCAAGACGAATCAGCTCCAACTGCGCGCGAATTACGTCCTGCTGGCGCGCCCGGCCCAATGCCGAAGAATAACTGGCCTCGGCGACATCCACCAGTTGCTCAAACAGTGCGCGATCCTGTTCGATCAGCCGGATACTCTCCTGCGCCTTGAAGACCTCCAGCCACAACTGGCTGACCGTAGCGCCTACCTTGGCCCGACGATCCAGCCTTAGTAAGGGATGCTGCTCGGCTAGCTGCTGCTTTTGTCGGCGGGTGAGCGACAGACTGTCACCCCGGGGAAACATTTGGCTGATCCCCACCGACAACTGAGTCATGCCTTCCTGATTGATGTCAAAAGAATCAACAGGGAAATTGCCGGCCATCAGGCTCATTCGGGGATCCGGCAAAGTCGCCGCGGCAGTCGCTTCGTCGGTAAGGGCCTGCTGAGTGTACTGGCTACCGGTGAGCCAGGGATCGGTATCTATGGCGAGGGTTAT
>Ga0208468_1000009_pt1 | contig 100922 bp, 92 predicted proteins | sample DeeseametaMP0960_FD_184198 | JGI IMG/M metagenome (GOLD analysis project Ga0208468, IMG submission 184198) | Marine microbial communities from the Deep Indian Ocean - MP0960 (SPAdes) | ecosystem: Environmental > Aquatic > Marine > Oceanic | place: East of Madagascar, South Indian Ocean... | reverse complement strand
GCTGGTGATCAAGGCCAGCGCCGGAGCCCTGTTCAACTGCCCTATTTTTCACTGCGACACACTTCAGCCCGAACTGCAGCGCCTCCAAAAAGCCGGGGTGGAGATCGCCTGCCTCTCTTCCCACGCCGAGCAATCGCTCTTCGAAAGCCAGTCTGACACTAGCCGAGTCTATGTATTGGGGAATGAAACTGAGGGCGTGTCGCCGGCCACACAGGCACTGAGCGACTGCGCGCTGCAAATACCGATGGCCAATGGTGTGGAGTCACTCAATGTCGCGGTAACCGCCGCCCTGTTGGCCTTTAGCCATAACAGGGCGAGCGCATAGCGCGGCGCTACTTGGCCAGGTAGGCCATCGCCTCTTCGAGGCCGCCCAGAGTCATGGGGTACATCTGCCCTTCCATGATCTGCTCAACCATGCCAATGGACTGTGTCCAACTCCAATCTTCGGGCGGCACGGGGTTTAGCCATACCACTTTGTCAAAGGTCTCGCGCAGGCGCCGCATCCACAGCTCCCCGGCCTCGTCGTTCCAGTGCTCGACACTGCCGCCTGGCTGCACGATCTCGTAGGGCGACATTGACGCGTCGCCGACAAAGATAATTTTGTAGTCCGCGCTGTATTTGTGCATCACGTCGAGCAGCTGTATTCGCTCACTGTGACGACGCACATTGCTGTCCCACACCGACTCATACAGAAAGTTATGGAAGTAGAAATACTCCATGTGCTTAAACTCGCTGCGCGCGGCGGAAAACAGCTCCTCGCAAACGCGAATATGCGGGTCCATAGAGCCGCCCACATCAAAGAACAACAACACTTTAACGGCGTTATGGCGCTCCGGCACCATCTTCAGGTCCAGCAGACCGGCATTGCGGGCCGTCGACGATATCGTGTCGTCGATATCCAGCTCGTCGGCCGCACCGCTGCGGGCAAACTTGCGCAACCGGCGTAGCGCGATCTTGATATTACGCGTACCAAGCTCAACCGAGTCATCCAGGTCGCGAAAGTCGCGGCGCTCCCAGACCTTTACGGCTTTCTTGTTTTTGCTTTCACCACCGATTCGTATGCCCTCGGGGTGATAACCACTGTGACCAAACGGTGAGGTACCGCCGGTGCCGATCCACTTGTTCCCGCCCTCGTGGCGTTCTTTCTGCTCTTCCAGGCGCTTTTTAAATTCCTCAATGAGCTTATCGAGGCCACCCAGAGACTCAATTTTTGCCTTTTCTTCCTCGCTGAGCTGCTTCAAAAACTCTGTACGCAACCAGTCATCGGGAATCAGCGCCTCAATCACGTCGTCAAGGCTCGATAGGTCATTGAAGTAACGCGCAAACGCCTTATCAAAGCGGTCGTAATACTTCTCATCCTTCACCATACAGACGCGAGCGAGCTGATAGAACTCGTCGACATCCATGAAGGCGAGCCGCGCTTCAAGGCCAGCCATCAAGTCGAGTAGTTCACGAATACTCGCCGGAACACCGGCATTTCGCAGGCCAAAGAAAAACTGAACCAACATAGACTAGCGGCTCTCGCGACGATGCATAAAGGCCAGCCGTTCAAGCAGGTGAACGTCTTGCTCGTTCTTCAGCAATGCGCCGTAGAGCGGCGGGATAGCCTTGCTCGCATCGCGATTTTTAAGAATTTCTTCGGGGATGTCATCGGCCATCAGCAGCTTCAACCAATCAATCAATTCTGACGTTGAGGGCTTTTTCTTCAGGCCCGGAATCTTGCGAACATCGAAGAAGACTTCGAGTGCTTCCTGAACGAGGGTTTTGGAGATATCGGGATAGTGAACCTCCACGATTTTCTCCATCGTTTCGCGATCGGGAAAATTAATAAAATGGAAGAAACAACGGCGCAGGAAGGCATCTGGCAGCTCTTTCTCGTTGTTGCTGGTGATAATGATAATGGGACGGTGCTTGGCGCGAACGGTTTCACCCGTTTCGTATACAAAGAACTCCATGCGGTCCAGTTCGACCAGCAGGTCATTCGGGAACTCGATGTCTGCCTTGTCGATTTCATCGATCAGCAGCACCACCTGCTCATCGGCGGCAAACGCTTCCCAGAGCTTGCCGCGCTTGATGTAGTTGGCAATGTCGTGCACTTTGTCATCGCCCAGTTGCGAGTCACGCAAACGCGACACCGCATCGTACTCATACAAGCCCTGCTGAGCCTTTGTAGTGGATTTGATATGCCACTGGATCAATTTTTTACCCATTGCCGCCGCTACTTGCTCGGCAAGCAGGGTTTTACCCGTTCCGGGCTCGCCTTTGATCAGCAGCGGGCGTTGCAGGGTGACGGCGGCGTTTACCGCCATGCTCAGCTCTTCGGTGGATACGTAAGAATCAGTACCAGTAAATTTCATCAACTCGTCCTACTCGGGCGCCCGGTTTTATTATTGCCGGACGATCATTACACTGGGCGGCGCTGGCGCCACACTATCTAATAGTCAACGCGAAGCCTACTTGGCTGCTCGACTTACGGCAAGCGTCGCAGCGGCCAGCTATAGTATCGAGTCAGGACAATTTGCCGTGACATTACACTGCCAGGATCAAGGAAACCCAAAATGACCGCAATTTTCGACGACATCAGCCGCAGCATTGGCGAAACGCCGCTCTTGCAGATACGCAGAATCAGCCAACACCGGATTCTTGTAAAACAGGAATCGCGCAATCCTGCCAATAGCGTGAAATGCCGAATTGGCGCCAATATGATCTGGCAAGCTGAACAGAGCGGCGCGCTGAAACCCGGCATGGAAATTGTTGAGCCAACCAGTGGTAATACCGGCATCGCACTGGCCTTTGTCGCCGCGGCTAGGGGCTACCCCATCACATTGACCATGCCCAACACAATGAGCCTGGAGCGCCGCAAAGTACTCATTGCACTGGGCGCCAAACTCCATTTAAGCGATGGCGCCAAGGGGATGAAGGGAGCCATCAGTGCCGCTGAAGACATTTGCGCCCAGGACCCTGGGCGTTATTTTATGCCGCAGCAGTTTAAAAATCCCGCGAACCCAGCGATTCACGAACAGACCACCGGCCCGGAAATTTGGCGGGACACCAACGGCGATATTGATATTTTAGTTAGCGGCGTCGGTACCGGCGGCACAATCAGCGGCGTGTCTCGCTATATTAAAAACCACTGCAACAAAGCCATCTGCTCAGTAGCCGTGGAGCCGGAGAGCTCGACGGTGATTCGCCATGCACTCAACGGCGAAGAACTCAGGCACGCCCCTCATAAAGTTCAGGGCATCGGTGCAGGCTTTTTGCCAGACACGCTAGACCTAAGCGTGGTAGACCGTGTTGAAGCGATAAGCGACGAAGACGCCATGCGCTGGGCGCATCGGCTAATGAAAGAGGAAGGCATTCTGGCCGGCATTTCCAGCGGCGCCGCGATGGCCGTTGCCGAGCGCGTAGCCAGTGAACCTGACAATGCCGGCAAAACCATTGTTGTGATCCTGCCCGATTCGGCGGAGCGCTACCTCAGCAGCCCACTATTTGACGGCGCCTTTAGCGAAATCGAGAGCTGACATCACCCTGCAGCGCATCGCAAACGGCAGCACCCGATCTACGCCGACACTTTCGGCTCGACACGCTCCCCGGCTTTCTCGGCTGCGGGACCAGAACTTGCAGAGCGCGGCGCGACCAGCGCCCATACTATTGCCGCAACAATGGCGAAGAGTTGGCCCGCGCCAACAATAATCACCGCCGCCATCGCCGATTCAATACCGCTGGTCATCACACTTAGCGCCGCACCGATGGTTGCCGGCATCCACAGTTCCACCGCCTCGGGGTGCCGACACGGCAGCAGCAGTAAAAGGGCCACTGCGAGAAACGCCCACAACTTGACGGCAGACAGGCGATAAACGCGAATCAGCAAGCCCCAAAGCAGAGTCGCGACCACGCCAAAGGCCCAATAGGCCTGCCAGGCGAGTGTGTAATCATTGTTATCAATCATACTAATCCCTAATCAATCCAGCGGATGATATGGTCCTCAAGCTCGTCATCTGCCACGGTCACTTCACTCACGCAGCGTCCCTTTACCGACACACCCAATGTTTCCATCAGCCGCTGATCACCGGCAATAAGGGGGTGCCAAGGCTCGAGCGGCCGCCCCTCATGAAGCTGCCGATAGGCGCAGCTACTGGGCAGGCTGTACGCAAACGCCGGCAGTGATTCACGCAGATCGAGGCAGCCCGGCACCCGCGTCAGGCGCTGCGGGTAATCCCGGCAACGTATGTGCTCAACATCGAGCAGTCGACACGACACGTCGGTGTAATACACCTCACCGCTGTCTTCGTCTTCAAGCTTGTGCAAGCAGCAGCGGCCACAACCGTCACACAGGGCTTCCCACTCCTGGTCGCTCATCTCTGCGAGCGGCTTTGCCTCCCAAAATGGGCGATGACGAGACGCTATCACCGATCTTCACGCGGTGAGAGAGGCGCCTCTGGCTGCGGAGGAAGCTGAAGATAAAATCCATTTTCATCAATAGCTTGCAACACATCCTTAACATCTGCTCTAGCTAACTTTTTACCCTCTTCGAGCAGCAGTGTCATCGCTCGCTCCGGCTGACCAAAACGCTTCAACAGCGCCTCTGGAACACGCTCTGTGTCTTCCGCCTTGTCTACATAAAGGTACATCCCCTCATGCTTAGCACTGCGATAAATGGTGCAAATCCGCCGCATCACGCCCCCTCCAAACTTTGCAATAACACCTCACCTACCACCTGCTTGCGCCACGCTGTCATCGAATCGGGCAAGCGACGAAGCCTGATCACCTCTTCCATATCACGTTTGCGGCACAACAAACCCGCGGGGATACCCAGCGAATCAGCACAACGCTCTACCCCGCAACGCATCGCGGCCAAATATCGCGTCTGCTCTGCTGACAACGGCCGTTCGCCCGGCGGTGGATGTGCAGCGCTATCTTCCTCGCGTGCCTCTCGCACAATAGTAAGCACGTCGTCGCCAAAGCGCCGCAGCGATGCACCGGGCAGGTCTTTAATTCTTGCCAACTCACCGCTACTGGAGGGCTGGCGGCGAGCAATTTCGAAGCACACTGGATCCTTAAAAATGCGCCCGCGTGGCACATCTCTCTCCCGCGCCTGCTCTTCCCGCCAGGCACATACGCGCTGCAGTACCAAACGCTGGCAGCCGTTGAGCTTCCAAAGCGATTTATTGCGCAGGTAAAACTGATCCGATGGGGTGCCCTGATCGGCCTGCTCGATAAGTTGCCGACAATCTTCTTGCCACCACGGCAGCCGCCCCAACTCCTCGAGTCGCTGACGCAGCAAGGGGTAAATATCCTGCAAATACGCCACATCGAGCGCCGCGTAGTGGCATTGGCTCGCGGTAAGTGGTCGCTGCAACCAATTGGAGCGTGTTTCGCCTTTCTCTACGTGCTGATTCAAGCTGTGAGCGACCAGCTTTTGGTAGCTCAGGCCCTCTCCCCAGCCCGCCAGGCCAGCGCCAATTTGGCTATCTAACAACGGCGCTGGCAGCGCGCCACACAGACGCTGAAACACTTCGAGATCTTCACTACACGAGTGCAGGACTTTAGGAATACCGGCGTTGTTGAGAAGCCCCCTAAAATCGTCCCAATCGGTAATGGCAATGGGGTCGATCAGCCAACACTCGCCAAGCGCGCCTACCTGTATTAAACCTGCAATAGGATAAAAGGTATCTCGGCGGATAAACTCGGTGTCCAGGGCGACAAATTCAGCCGACTGCCAACGCTTACAAGCTTGCGCTAGCTGCTCGTTGGAATCCAGATAATGGTATGCATCATTCAAAGCGCTGGCGTCCTTTTAGCGCATGCGACAAGGTACCGCTGTCGACATATTCAAGTTCGCCACCCAAGGGCACACCATGGGCGATACGGCTCACCGCCACCCCCAAGCGCCGCATCTCTTCAGCGATATAAAAGGCGGTTGCCTCCCCCTCTACGGTGGGATTCGTCGCCAGTATCAATTCGGAGACGTTCAAGGCCTGAACCCGCTCGACCAGGCGGTCAATGCCAATGTCCTCCGGGCCGATGCCGTCGATGGGCGACAGTCGGCCCATCAACACAAAATACAGGCCGCGATAGTCCCCGCCCTGTTCGAAGGCGAGCACGTCGGCGGGTGATTCCACGACGCAGATAGTGTGTTGGTCGCGCCGCGGGTCACGACACAATCGACATTCAGGGTCTTCGGTGAGCGTGCGACAGCTGCGGCAATGCCCTACTTTTTCAACGGCATTGTGCAGCGCTTCTGAAAGGCGCTGAGCACCGCCACGGTTTCGCTCCAGCAATTGAAAGCTGATGCGCTGCGCCGACTTGGGACCAACCCCAGGCAGGCAGCGCAACGCGTCAATCAGCTCATCGATAAGGGGGCTGTAGTTCGACATTAAAAAGGCATCTTGAAGTTACCGGGCATTCCCATCCCTGAAAGCATATCGCCCATTTGTCCCTTGTTGTTTTCCTCAACCTTGCGCACAGCGTCATTCACCGCCGCGGCCAACAGGTCTTCCAGCACTTCTTTGTCTTCGCTGAGCAAGCTGTCGTCTATTTGCACACGCCGCACATCGTGGCGCCCGGTCATTACCACGCTCACCAAGCCCGCGCCGGCTTCGCCACGCACTTCTTTATTTGCCAGCTCTTGCTGCGCTTGTTGCATTTTCTCCTGCATTTCGGCAGCTTTTTTCATCAATTCATTAAGGTCTGCTTTCACTCTGGTCTCCTAATCTTGACGACGTTTTTCCGGCAAGCTGATTGATTCAAGGTCTAGTTCGGCCGAAAACTCGGCGATAATTTCCTGCACGAGGGGGTCGCTTTCGATCGCTTGGCGAGCGACAACAAGCCTCTCTTGTAGACGTCGGGCGCGGTACTCCGCCGGTGTCTCCTCCGCGGGCTCACCGATATCGATTGCCACCTTAAGTGCCTGACCAAAGTAATCAGCCAAGGCCTCTTGTAGGCGCTCGATATGACGGTCATTCAGCAGTGTCGCATTGCCCTGGCTAATTACAAACTGCAGGCGGCTACCCTCTTTGGCGGCTAGCTGACAATGCGAGGCAATACTCCCCAACATTCCAGGCAAGGCGAAAGCGTCGAACTGCTCGCGCCAGAGCCTGGCATCGAGATCAGCGAGCTCAACACTCGGCGCCGCGGCTACAGCCTCTTCCGGTGCCGACGCTGTTGCCACCGGTGGCTCGTCTGAACGCGGCCGCTGAACTTCTACTTGCTCATGCTCAACGACGTCAGCAATTTGCTCGGTCGATGGTGCACTGTTTTGTGCAGCCTCTTGTGGCGGTATTGGCGCTGAGGCTTGCTCTGGTTTGCTCGGCTCAGCAGCGACTGACGGCGCCTCGTCCTCGCGGCTATGTTGTTCAGGAGCCTCATTGGCAATAGGTGCGGGCTCTGCCGCCGTAACGGCAGTGTTCGGCTCTGCCTCCGGCTCGCCCCCGGCGTCAGACGGCGTCGGCGGCTTTTTTACGGGGGCAGCCTCCCCCTCGGGCGAGGCGCTGGCAGTAAGCGGCTGGCTTGGCGGCGCCATGACACCTTCGGGTTTGAAGGCCACCATACGCAGCAACAACATTTCCAGGCCGCCGCGAAGCTCGGGGGCCAAATTCAAATCGCGTCGCCCTTGAAGCGCCATCTGGTAATAGAACTGGACTTCCTCGGCACTGAGTTCGCCCGCCAGGGCCGTCACGTTCTGTTTATCGCCCAGGCTATTGTCCAGCCCATCGGGAACGGTTTGCGCAATAGCGATGCGGTGGAGCACCACCAGCAGTTCATTGGCAACGCCGGCAAAATCCACACCCAGCTCGGCCAGCTCCGCCACGATCGCTAACAATTCGGCCCCGTCGCGTTTAGACAGCGCCGAAATTAATCGGTAAACGGCGCCGTGATCGATGGTGCCCAGCATCTGCCGAACATCGTGCTCGCCGAGTTTACCCGAGCCGAAAGCGATTGCCTGATCGGTTAAACTCAAGGCGTCGCGCATACTGCCGTCGGCGGCGCGCCCCAGCAGCCACAGCGCTGCCTCGTCAAAGCTGATCAGCTCTTTTTCGAGTATCTGCTTCAAATACTCTACTACGCGTTCAGGACTTAAGTTTTTCAGGCTGAACTGAAGGCAGCGCGACAAAATGGTCGCGGGAATTTTTTGTGGGTCCGTCGTCGCCAGCAAAAACTTAACGTGAGGCGGCGGCTCTTCCAGCGTTTTTAGCAGCGCATTAAAACTGCTGGCACTGAGCATGTGCACCTCATCGATGAGGTACACCTTGTAGCGCCCCTGTGTCGGGGTGTATTGCACATTGTCGAGAAGCTCGCGGGTGTCCTCAACCTTGGTGCGCGACGCCGCGTCAACCTCGATCAGGTCAACGAAACGCCCCTCGTTGATGGCGACACACGACTGGCATTGGCCGCAGGGCTCTGAGCTGACGCCCTGCTCGCAATTCAGACAACGCGCCAGAATACGCGCGATGGTGGTTTTACCCACGCCACGAGTCCCGGTGAACAAATAAGCATGGTGAAGCCGATCGTGATCAAGCGCATTGATCAAGGCTTTGAGCACGTGGCTCTGGCCGGCCATTTCCCGGAAGCTTTTGGGTCGCCACTTTCTCGCCAGAACCTGATATGTCATCACAAAATCTCTCGAAATCGATCGTCAAGGATACACTAGCGCTGCGCTGACATAAATAATGTCGGAATTAGAAAAAACGAGAGGAATCACGGGGATAGGAATAAATGGGTGGCGGCCCGACCAGCCACACCCCGGCACACGAGTCGATAACTACCGTTGCTCCCTTCCGGGCCTGGCGGGGTTTGCTACCTATCGTTGCGAGGGGACCGGAAGGACCACCATAACGCGCTTTCGGCCTCGGCCAATTGCGGGGCGCTATTGTGTTCGAAACCCCCTCCACATGCAAGGGGGATAATCGGATTATTGCGCGCTGACTGGCGGAAATTGCGCGAGAATCGTCGCCACAGTTTCATCGATATACGCGCGCCGCTCCAAGGGATCTTTCAGTGTGGGTTTGACACGGCTTGCGCTGCCGCGCCATACCAAACGGCGATTTTCAGGCTCGATAATATCGATAACAACATTGTCCTGGGTATATTCGCGCACCCAGATATCGTCATCATAGAAATGCGCGTAGCCAAATCCCGGGCGGTGGTAGCAATGATAGCAAGGGTAGTAACCAAAATGGCTATACCAGTTGCCCACACTTTCCACGCGTGTTTTTTCGACAGTGCCGACATGGTAGCTCACCAGTACTGACGCGCTGTCGACGGCAACTTTCTTCACGCCGCGCAGCGCCATCTGCGCCTCGATAGCATCGCGATAGCGCTCATGCATCAGGGCGTCGTAGGCGGGTTCCCGTTGCTCGTTGTCAGGCGTCAGCCAGGCGTAACTCGCTACGTTAGCGAAATCGTAATCGAGGGCATAATCCTGACTCACTGGCACTGCTGTGCACGCCGCTACTACTGCCGCGATAACGGCAATACCACATCGCTTAATGACTGCTGGTAAATCGTGCATTACGCCCTCCAAGTCGCCTAGTGGCTTCAATTTCGCTTAAGTACTACCCAGTTTGCAAAGCGGCCGCGAATAACGCGCAGCAGCATACCATCATCGCTGCGTGATGCCGCCGCCTGCAGCTCATTAATACTGCGTACGCGCCGCTGATTCACTGACACCAACAAGTCACCGGGGCGCAGCTTAGAGGCCGCCAGGGCATCTTGTTTAACCTCGGTAACCACCACGCCTTTGCCATCGTCGGCGTTTTTCAGGCTAACGCCGTCTAGCAGAGGGTGTACCGACCGCGCATCGGCATCGACCTGCTTCTCAGCTGAGCCCAAAACAACCTTATAGCGTTTCTCGCGCCCTTCTCTTAACAGCGTGATCGCCACTTTGTCGCCGACCCGTCGTAAGCCGATGGCGTTTCTCAGTTGCGCAGAACTCAGTACGGCCTTGCCATCCACAGCGATCACGACATCACCCGCCTCTATGCCAGCCTTGTCAGCGGCCGAATCTTCTTGAACCTCTGCCACTACCGCGCCGCGCTGACCCGCTTCAATATCAAAGGCTTCCGCCAACTCGGGCGTCAGGTCCTGGATAATAACGCCCAGCTGCCCCCGGCGTACCTCACCGTGCTGAAGAATCTGCTCAATGCTCGCCATGGCCATATTTGCCGGAATGGCAAAGCCGATGCCTACGTTGCCACCGGAGGGCGCCAGAATCGCGGTATTCACACCAACTAACTCTCCGCGTAGATTTACCAGCGCGCCACCCGAATTACCGGGATTGATAGAGGCGTCGGTTTGGATGAAATTCTCATAGCCCTCAATACCCAGTCCGGTGCGGCCTAAGGCACTAACAATCCCGGTAGTCACCGTTTGTCCCAGGCCAAAGGGGTTACCAATCGCCACAACAAAATCGCCCACACGCAGCTTATCGGAGTCAGCGAGGCGCACCGCGGTGAGCTTCTCGCTGGGAATTTTCAGCACTGCGATGTCAACGTCTGGATCAGAGCCGACCAGCTCTGCTGTAAAACTGCGCCCGTCCTCCAGAGACACCGTGATTTCATCCGCGCCGTCAATTACATGGTGGTTGGTGAGCACAGTCCCCTCACCCGCATCGATAATCACACCTGACCCAGCACTCTGCGTGCGGCGCTGGCGCGGCTGCAATTGCTGCTGAGGCATATTGAAGAAACGGCGAAAGAAGGGGTCGTTTAACAGTGGATTCTGCTGGACCCGTTGCGTGGTGTAGGTTGAGATATTCACTACCGCCGGATTCACCGATTTCAACATCGGTGCCAAGCTGGGCAATGGCTCCCCATCGGCCACCGACTTCGGTAGTAGAGCAAAACTGTGTGTGCTTACCGCTAACAGCAGCGCTGCAAAAACCGTTAAATATGAGCGGGAAATGGTAGTTTGCAAAATCCGGGTCATGACTGTGCCGATCTCCTCATAACGTTGATAACAAGGTTAGAGTGCAGAATCCAAAATTATTTCCCTAAATAAACAGATTCTGCAAGATCAGCAAATCATTGCCTGCTCAGGCCAGTTTTTCTGCCATCGCCTTGGAAAGCTCATCGCGGATTCGCGACTTGAACGGCTTCATCATCATTCCCAGCTGGATGTCGACCTTGACCTCCCCCTCCAACAATTGCAGCACCCCCTGAATACCGGAGCGTTTCAGCTCCAGTTCTCGGTCGCTGCGCCAGTGGGCCTTCATCTCAAAACGGTCACTCAGTTTCACTGCTAAAGCATCGAGCATCTCCCGAACATCTGCGTCGCTTTTCGAGTGGCGTTGGCTAAGAGAAATTTTCGACACGGTCAGTCTCCAGTAAGTCGCATCGGGAATATCAAGCATTCTAGCAGAGTCGTGCTCAGGCGCTGACGGAATTGCAGGCATAAAAAAACCGCCGATAGGCGGTTCTTTTAATTTGGTGGAGCTAGGCGGGATCGAACCGCCGACCTCTTGCATGCCATGCAAGCGCTCTCCCAGCTGAGCTATAGCCCCGAAAGAGGCTGCGCATATTAAGGTTCGTCCCCTACCTTGTCAACACGCGCAGTGAAAAAAATCCTCTTGAACAACGCAAGCGCATTTGCCGCCACCATCAAGGGAGTTGTTGATAGCGTTTTTCCAGCTTCTTAAGTTTTTTCTTGCCCACCCCGCCCAAAATATCAATGGCGTGGCGAATGCGCGCACGACTGATTTCCGGCCCGAGTATTTCCATGGAGTCGACGACTGAAATCGATGCAGTGGTGCCCGCAATGGCAATAAACAGCGGAGGCATCACATCTTTCATGCGCAGCCCCAGACCGTCGACCAGCGCTTTGATATCGGCAAACAAAGTATCGCGCTGCCAATCGGGTTCGGCCTCCAAACGCCACAAGCAGCACTGTAAGACCTCAACCAACTGCTCTTCCTCTAAGGTGCACTGAGCAAAACTTTCCTTGCTCAGCGGCAGCATTCCCGATAGGAAAAAACCCGCCAGCGGTGCGATATCGGTAAATACCTCAATACGCTGTTTTAGATGTGGCAACATTTTGGTCAGCGTTTCCCGATTCAACGCCCAGCTCTGCAGGCGCTCAATGAGGGCGTCGTCGCTCAAGTCCTCTCGCAACCAAAGCCCATTAAGCCAGCGCAGTTTCTCAACATCGAAAATCGGGCCACCCAAGCTGACACGCTGAATGTCGAAGTGCTCGATCATTGTCTGAAGGCTAAACTTCTCGCGCTCATCGGGCATACTCCAGCCCATCCGCCCCAAGTAATTAAGTAGCGCCTCCGGCAAAAAGCCCATGCGCTGGTAGTACAAAATACTAGTGGGGTTCTTGCGCTTACTGAGCTTGCTTTTGTCAGGGTTGCGCAACAGCGGCAAATGGCAAAGCTGCGGCATTTGCCAGCCAAAATACTCGTACAGCAACTTGTGCTTAGGCGCAGAATTCAACCATTCTTCGCCGCGCAGCACGTGGGTAATACCCATCAAATGGTCATCCACGACATTGGCCAAATGGTAGGTAGGCAGGCCATCGGATTTCAATAATATTTGCGCGTCGACCTGGCCCCAATCTAATTCCACGGTACCGCGCAACATATCTTCTATCTCGCAACGGCCCGCTTCTTCGGGCACCACCATGCGAATAACATAGGGCATGCCCTCGGCTTCGCGGCGCTGCTGCTCGTCGTCACTCAGACGCAGATCGGAGGGCTTTAAGGCCGTGTGCTGGCCTTCAGCGCGCCGCGCTTCTCGCAGAGCATCGAGTTCTTCGGGGCTGCGATAACAGCGAAACGCCAAGCCCTTCGCGATAAGTCGCTCGCAGTGCTCTCGGTAAATTTCGCTGCGCTCACTCTGCCGGTAAGGCCCCGCTTGTCCGCCCACATCGGGCCCTTCATCCCAGTCCAAGCCTAGCCAGCGCAGGGAGTCTAAAATGGCCTGCTCTGACTCTGGCGTCGAACGCTGCTGGTCAGTGTCTTCAATGCGCAGCAGAAACTGGCCGCCTTGGCTTTTTGCAAAGCAGTAGTTAAACAGGGCGATGTATGCGGTGCCGACGTGTGGATCACCAGTGGGGGATGGCGCAATGCGAGTGCGAACAGTCATGGAGAGTTGTTTACCATTTCAATACAATTAGCGTTGGCCGCGCGCATAAGCTGCGACATGAAAGGCGCCATTATACGGGCCAGCGGCGATAAGATTCACCTACCGCGGAGGTTTTCCTGGCGAATGCCCAACAATACCCTCGACAGGCGCTTCTGCGTAGCGCCAATGCTGGACTGGTCAGACCGCCACTGCCGTTTTTTTTGGCGAAAAATGAGTCGGCGCGCCGTGCTCTACACAGAAATGGTGACCACTGGCGCCCTGCTTCACGGCGACCAACACCGGCATTTGCAGTTCAGCACAGAGGAACAGCCCCTCGCCTTGCAGTTGGGCGGCAGCGATCCCAGCGACTTGGCCAAGTCAGCCAAGCTTGCCAAACAATGGGGCTACGACGAGGTGAATCTGAATTGTGGCTGTCCCTCAGACCGTGTTCAAAATGGCTTTTTTGGCGCGTGTTTAATGGCCCGCCCCAGCCTGGTGGCAGGCTGCGTCGCCGCGATGATTGATGCTAGCGACTTGCCGGTCACCGTGAAACACCGCATTGGTATTGATGATCAGGAAGGTTATGAGCCGCTGCACGATTTTGTTGACCAAATTCATCAGGCAGGCTGTAACACGATCATTGTGCATGCCCGCAAAGCGTGGCTACAGGGTTTAAGCCCCAAGGAAAACCGGGAAATCCCGCCGTTGAATTACGATATGGTTTACCAGCTCAAAAATGACTTTCCCAAGCTGGAGGTCATTATCAATGGCGGTATCGATAGTATCGACGACGCGCTATCGCATTTGTCACATGTCGATGGCAGTATGTTGGGGCGCAGTATTTACCAGAACCCCTACCAGCTGGTGGAGGTAGATGAACGTATCTATGCCGATGAAGCCAATCAGCGCAGCCGGCAAGATGTTATCGAATCACTCTACCCCTACATTGAAAAGGAACTTGCAAGCGGTACTCGACTCCACCATATAACGCGACATATTCTCGGGATTTTTAATGGCCAGGCCGGAGCCCGCCAGTTCCGCCGCCATCTCAGTCAGCATGCGCACCGGAATGACGCTGGACTGGAGGTACTGCAAGAAGCACTGGCCCTGACAACAACGGCGCAACAACGCCTGCAAGACTACGCGCAACAACGTGCTGCCCAAACCCTGCAGGAAAGCGAAATCAAGATACGGTGATAGGATTCATTTAATGAGCAGTATACTGGCACAACTTAAAGCGATGACGGATGTCGTGGCCGACACCGGCGACATCGAGGCAATCAAACGCTTTTCCCCCCAAGATGCGACCACCAACCCTTCACTCATCCTCAAAGCCGCCCAGCTGCCTCAGTATCAGGCGCTGATCGACCGCATCGTTGCCGAAAACATTACCAACCCTAACAACGACGAACAAATTAAAGCTGCCAGCACGCGCCTGGCCGTTGCCATAGGCCGCGAAATTAGTCAGCTGGTACCAGGAAAAGTCTCCACAGAAGTGGACGCTCGGCTCTCCTTCGATACTGCCGCAACCGTCGAACAAGCCAAGACTATCGTCAAGTTATACGAAGAAGCGGGTGTTGGGCGCGACAAGTTATTAGTGAAGATCGCCTCGACGTGGGAAGGCATTCAAGCTGCCGCAGAGCTCGAAAAAGCCGGCATTGAATGTAACCTGACCTTATTGTTCAGCCTGGCACAAGCGGCGGCATGTGCCGAGGCAGGTGCAACATTGATCTCGCCCTTTGTCGGCCGCATTCTCGACTGGCACGTGGCGCGCGGCGACAGCCCCGAAAGCCCGGCACAAGACCCCGGCGTGCAGTCTGTCGCGGGCATCTATGCCTACTACAAACAGCATGGCTACAGCACCATTGTGATGGGCGCGAGCTTTCGAAATACCGGCGAAATTGCTGAGCTAGCGGGTTGTGACCGACTCACAATCAGCCCTGCCCTGCTCGAAGAATTGGATAATGCGCAAGGTCAGCTGCCACAGCGCCTGAGCCCTGACGCCGACTTCGCACCACAACAGAAGCTCGATTCTAGCGAATCATCCTTTCGCTGGGCCATGAATGAAGATGCCATGGCAACAGAAAAGCTGGCAGAAGGGATTCGCGCCTTCGCCGCGGACCAACGGAAACTCGAAGATTTGTTGAGAGGCTGGCAAGGTGTTTGAGTTTATAAAAAACTTGCTGGGCGAGGCCTCCAATGCCGATGGCAGCGACGAGCTGTCGATGGAATTGGTAGCCGCCTCGCTGTTGATAGAAGTCAGCAAATCCGATTACAAGCAAGAGCCGGCAGAAGTGGAGAAGATTCGCCAACTGCTGGTGCAGCACTTTCACCTCAGTGCAGACGAAATTGAAGCCTTTATGGAAAAGGCGCATGAGTCGACCCAAGACAGCACCTCCCTCTACCCCTTTACACGCTACATCAATGACAATTGCAATAACGCAGAGAAGTTTCAGCTGGTGAAGGCGCTGTGGGAAGTTGCGGCAGAAGACGGCAACATAGACAAGTACGAAGAACACGTCATTCGTAAAATTTCAGAGTTGATTTACCTGCCCCACAAGGACTTTATCAGGGCAAAATTGATGGTTTGTGAAACGCTTGGCCTAACTGCAAAAAAGTAATGCCGCAGGCTTAGTAACACTGCCCTTCCAGTAGGGTGACAAGCTCGCGAAACTTAGCCCGATTGCTCTCATTCATTCCCATGAGCACACGGTGCGCCTCCAGCACTTTGGCGCGAACCGCATCTTCACTGTCGGGCAATACCGGCAGTTCATTCAGGTCCTCGTCGTCTACCACTGGCTCCTGGCGAATACAGAAAACGCGACCAAACCCCATGCTATCCAGCACGCGAGTGATATCAGGATTGGTAGACAAAATAACCGGCACATAGGAAAAGCGTTGCTTGGCTTTGATTGCAAGTTTTGCGAGCAAGCCGAGGGTGGTGCTGTCTATATTGGTTGCATCAACGAGATCAATAACGACACTGGCAAACCCTTTACTGGTTAGCATATCGTCAAAAAAATCATCCATCGTCGTGCAAAGGGTTAGACGCACTTCGCCAACCAATTTAATGACGAAAGCACCATCTTGCTCTGCGACCAAAATCTTACCTGGCTGCATGACTTCCTATAACCTGCTAATGACTAAGATGGCGATATCATCCGGTGCATCACCAATATTGTTTAAGTCGAAGGCCGTTACCAGTTCACTGGACGAACGCTGCCCAGCGCTTAGTAGTGCCAATAGCGCCTCTTCTTTCTCCTTTAGCGAGTCGCGTTGTAACACCTCCAATATACCATCGGAAAACAGTGTCAGCACGGCGCCACTCGGAAAGCAGATCATGTGATCGGTAAAAGCCGCATCGCTAAAAAGCCCCACGGGCATATCGTGCTCGGGCAAAAATTCCGCCTGCCCGTCACAGGCCAGCACCGGCGCCGGAAGGTGTCCCGCAACCGCGTAACAGAGCTGATCGCAGTTGAGGTCAAAGACCCCTACACACATGGTCACATGCTTGCCGATACCCATTTCAAGAAGTTCACGGTTGGCTATGGCAAGCATTTTCGCGGGAGACAGTATTGCCGTTGAACCGCGATGAAGGTAGTCACTGCGCTTGCGAGCGAAAAGGTTTTTCAAAAATACGGTCACAAAGGCGGAACTGGCGCCGTGGCCTGACACGTCGGCAACAAAGAATACCGCCCGATCATCGCCGACGAGAAAATAGTCAACGAAGTCGCCACTCAGGTAGAGAGACGGCAAAATAAAATGGCAGAACTGGTAGCCTTCAATGTCTTTAGGCGTATCTGGCAACAACAATTGCTGAACGTGCTTACCGGCCTGCTGATCTTGCTGAAGGTGGGTCAGACTTTCCAATAACTCGCGGTTGGCCGCTTCTAATTTATGGCGATAAGCGAGGTTTTCACGTTTTAATTCGCAGCGCTCCACCGCGCGATTGATGGCATGGCGAATGACATCAGCGCTTTCAGGCGGCAGCATGAGGTAATCGGTAGCGCCGTGGCGTACAGCAGAGAGAACATCGGCCAGGCTCTCGCGCCGGGACACACAGATCAGGGGAAGCTCACGGGGGTCGGCAGCCATATCATCAAGCAAGGTGATACCTTGGCAGTCGGGCAGATCGATATCAATCATCACAATATCGATATCGTCTTCCCGAAAACAGCGCAGCGCCTCTGTGCTGTCGTCGATACTCAACACGATAACGCCGAGGGCCTCTAGGGCTTCGCGCAGTTGCCGGTGAAGGTCATCGCGGTGCTGAACAAGCAGCAGCCGGTGATGTAAGGGTCTGGTCATCTGCCTGTTTTACCTTTACGGCGCCACCGGAGCAAGCCATGTGCCTGTGCAGGATTCACATCCCGCTACCCTGCTATTCAAAATCAAAGGACTCAAAATCCTCGTCGCCAAAGCTATCCTGGAACTCGCCATCGTTAATTAGGAACTGACGGCGCTGCAGATAGGCATCTTTAAGAAAGGTGTACTTATCACCGCTGACCAGCTCATCGGAGCCCAATAATTTTGCACGTACTTGCACAAGATCCAGCGCCATCAAACCCAATTCAGCGGAAAAGGGCTCAACCTCACTGGTCGGTGAAGCATAGCGATCGATAAAGCGACTGCTACCATCGCGAATGGTACTTGGCCCGAGAAGAGGCAGCATTAGAAAGGGGCCGGGCTCTACCCCCCAAACAGCCAGAGTTTGCCCAAAATCCTCTGACTCGCGGGGCAGTCCCAGATGGGTCGCGACATCAAAAAAGCCCAGCACACCCACCGTGGTGTTTATCAGAAAGCGCCCGGCATCAACCATGGCGTCTTTGCCCTCGCCCTGGAGGACATCATTGAAGAAGTTCTTCACCTCACCGAGGTTGTCAAAAACATTGCCGATGCCCTGGTCAATGAATCTCGGCGTCACCTCTTTGTAAGCCTTGGCAACCGGTTTGGCGACGTAGCGATCCGCCCCCTCGTTAAAGGCGAAAATGTGGCGATTGAGGCCTTCCCAGGGGTCGCGGGGATCATTGCCATATTCTGCGGCGAAAGACAGCGGCGCGAACAGACAAATCACCGTGGTGAGCAGTCTATGCAGCAACATGCGAATAGTATTCCCTACTGTTGTATTGCGCCCACTATACCTAAAGCCCACATTAATACCAGCGATGTTATTCGCCAACGAATGAAGGCTCTGCAAGGCAGAGAATATCCGCCTCCAGCAACTGTTGTAGCAGGCTCTCAGCGAAGTCAACCAAGCGGCCTTCCTCTGTCGCCAGTTCCGTAGCCAAACTCGCCAAACACTCACGTGGCGAGGCTCCGCCTTCTAGCAGTGCTAACAAGCGAGCGGTGACGGCATTAATTTCCATAAATCGCACCGCGTCGCTGCGGTCCCGGTACACCACCAAATATGTCATGTCTCCCGGCGGGTGGAGAGGTTGATAGGCCTTGGAAATACGATGCACCGGGTATGGGTAACTCAAGCTCCAGGCGAGGGGCGACTTCCGCAAACAGGTATCGACCAAGGGCGTGGACACAGACAGTTTCTCCGGCAGCGTGGCCATATCTGTATCGAGAGCAAGTTCCACCCACTCATAGTGCGCCAGCGCCGGTAAAAATGGCGGATCATCGGGGTGGTCGCGCGCACTGCTAAGGTAGTGAAGAAACTCCTCAGCAATTTGCAAAAAATACGGGCTCTGGCAGTGATGGACTTTCATAAAGTCCCGCACCATGGCGTGCCACTGATCATCGGGAAAAATACTGCGACAAACCGGAAAGCCACCGCTGATGAAGCCCTCTATATTCTTGTAGAACAAGTCTCGATACACGGCCAGGCGACGAGGCTCAATCCCCTGCGGCGCTGGGCAAGACTCCGGATCGCGCAAATAGGCGGTTAAGGCCTGCTGCTGTTGCTGAAAGGGGTCCATTACTGCCCTACCTCCCCTGTCGCCTGCACATCGCGAATTCGCGATACCTCATCAAGCAACTCGGCCATTGGTGGAAAGTTAAAATCTCGCTCCAACAATGTCGGCAAAGACCCGCAATGCCCATAGCACTCGCCAAGCAGCTTCCACACGGACTCGATAACGGGCGCACCATGCGTATCCACTTTGAGGTCATCAGCCTCGTCAAAATGACCGGCGATGTGCATATAAGCGGCGCGCTCCAGCGGTAGCTCGCGCAGGAATTGCCGGGCATCGTAGCAGTGGTTCACACTGTTAACGTAAACATTATTCACATCTAACAATAGGCCACAATCGGCCTCTTCGAGCACGCCAGTAATGAACTGCGATTCGGTCATCTGGCTATCAAGCGCGGCGTAGTAGGAGGCATTTTCCAGTAAAATTTTTCGACCGAGACGCCGCTGCACCTCGATTACGCGCTCGGCAACATGCGCAACCGCCTCATCGGTAAAGGGGATCGGCATCAGGTCATAGAGGTGGCCGCTATCGCCGCAGTAGGTAAGGTGCTCGCTGTAGAGGCGACAATCGAAGCGGTCGATGAATGCCGCGATATCGTCGATCAACGCGTAGTCGAGCGGCGCAAAACCGCCGATGTTTAAGCTCAAACCGTGCAGGGTAACCGGGAATTTTTCAGCCAGCGCTTCAAATGCCTTGCCAAACCGTCCGCCGAGGTCAATCCAGTTTTCGGGGGCGACCTCGAAGAAGTCGATATCGCCGGGCTGCAACTCGCTGAAGGCATCGAGCATGCCGCGTCGCAAGCCCAGTCCCACAGCATCTGCCGCTAAGCCCGGTTGAATTGCTGACTGTTGCTGAACGTGATATTGAGGCAAGGCCCTCTCCTCTTCGCCCGTTATTGTTGTATTAGGACGTATGACTCAGCGAATTGTTACATCGTTCTTTAACGCTTGCCAAAGCTGCTTTAGGCGTTTCTCCGATACGGTTTGCGCCGTGCCCAAGCGCTGGGCGAACAACGACACGCGAAATTCTTCCAACAGCCAGCGGTATTCTCTGAGCTTTTCTGATTTCTGCCACAACTTGGGATCGCGAGCCAGTGCGTTTTCCAGCTGCTCCTGTAGCGGTTCAATGGCGAGTGTCGACTGGCGATCCCGCTGATAGTGGCCGTCAAGTTTACTGATCCGCTCCTCTACCGCAGCAAGGTATCGCGGGTAGTGGCCAAGCGCCTCGGCAGACACCTGAAAAATAAAGTCGTCGACAAATAGGCCGTCTAATTGGCGCTGAATATCATTAATACTGTGTATCCAGCTCAAGCTGTTTAGCTTCTTCAGCTGCTTTCGGATTCGCGCCTGCGACGCGAGAATATCGCCTAGCAACGCTGCAACCTCTTCGGCACAAGGCACAAATTCCGCACGACCCGACTCCCAAAGGGCATCAAAGGCCTGTTGATCGCGCGGCAGATTATCCGTAGTAACTGCAAAAGCTCGACGCGCTGCCACCAATAGACAGGCCTCTATCCACGCTTTGCGTTGTTGTCCGCAGGCGGCGAACTGTAGCTGTTGGGCATTCCCTTTAAACAACTTAGCGCGCAGACTCTTGCACTGGGCGGGTAAACGCAGAAGTAACAGCCGCAAACAGCCGCGCAAGGACTTGTTCTGCGCCTCCTCCAGCGTTTCGGCCAAGCTGAGCTCCACATCCTGCCCCGAATCCGTCAAGCAGGGAAACGCTGCCAAGGTCGCGCCCGCCTGTTTGAAGCGATGCTCGACAGGCAGTTCGCCAAATTCCCATTGTTGATAGCGGCGCACCTCAAAACCACCCTGGCTCTCTTCAGCGATACTTTTTTGCACCTCTGAAGCGAGCTGCGCCCTCAATGCAACAATATCCCGCCCCGACGCCAGCCGCTTGCCGCCGTCGTCGAGTACCACCACATTCATTTTGTAGTAGTCATCTATGGTCGCCGATGACCATGCCGCTAAATCAATATTGGCGTCGCTAAGCTGCTCCAGCCGGGCAGCTAATGCCGGTAGTAGAGGCTCGTCACTCGGCGTTAGCCGGGCCAATGCCCGATCTACGTAGTCAGGAACCGGCACCAATTGCTTGCGCTGGGCCTTTGGCAACGCCTTAACCAAGGCAATACATTTTTCTCGCAATAACCCTGGCACAAGCCATTCGAAGCGCCCCTCCGGCAGCTTGTGCAACAATACTAGCGGAACGGAAACACTGACGCCGTCATCGCGATGCCCAGGCTCAAAGTGGTAAGACAAGGCCAGCTGTTTACCCCCACAACTCAACTGGGTGGGAAATTGCGCCTCGTCAACGCCACCCTCGCTGCGCATCATCTGCGAGCGAGCCATCTTAAGGGTGGCATCCGCCGAGGATTTTTTCAGCCAGGACTCCAGTTGCCTGGCTGTCGTTATGCCCTCGGGCAGGCGCTCATCATAGAACGCATAGATCTCCTCATCTGAGATCAAAATATCACGCCGGCGCGCCTTGTCTTCCAAGTCGAGTATCTCGCGGCGCAAGGCCTGGTTGTGGGCAAAAAATGCCGCCGCACCTCGGTAACACCCCTCAACCAAGCCCTGGCGGATAAAGACCTCCCTGGCCAGCTTGGCGTCAATAGGGCCAAAGTGAATGCGATGACGGTCGCGCAGGGTCAAGCCGTAAAGCAGGGTTTGTTCATAGGCCATTACCCGCCCGCTACGGGCGTGGAAATGCGGTTCGGCGTAATTGCGCTTCAACAAACTGTCGTTGATACCAAACACCCACTCGGGCTCGATCTTTGCCACACAGCGAGCAAAGAGCTGACTGGTCTCTGCCAGTTCAGCGGCAACAATCCACTTCGGCGTTTTCTTTCGCAGCGACGACCCCGGAAAAATCATCAGTTTGCGATTGCGCGCGCCGAGGTATTCCCTGCCTTCGTCATGGTTCGCAATTTGACTGAGAAAGCCCGGCAACAGCGCCCGATGAATGTTTTGGTAATCGGCTGGCTGCTTATTTTGCTCGAGTTTTAACTGCCGGCACATCAGTAGTAGCTGGTGGTGCACCTCTCGCCATTCACGCATGCGAGTCCAGCTGAGAAACTCCTTCTTACACAGTTTGCGCCATTGATTCGCACTGAGTTGTTGGCGCTGCTCCTCCGCGTATTCCCACAGTGCTACAAAGGCGAGGAAATCCGACCCCTCCTGCCAAAAACGCCGGTGCTTTTCGTCCGCCGCCTGCTGTTTATCCGCCGGGCGGTCGCGTGGGTCCTGAATACTCAAGGCACTGGCAATCACCAGTATTTCACGCAGGCACTGCTGTTCTGCCCCGGCGATAATCAGCCGAGCTATACGCGGATCTACCGGAAAACGCGCCAGCATCTTGCCCTGCGCCGTCATCCGCTCCCCGTCGACGGCCCCAAGTTCCCTCAGCAAGGCGAAGCCATCGCGAATTAAGCGGTTATCCGGCGCGTCGACAAAGGGAAACTTGCGGATATCACCCAGACCCAACTGCAACATCTGGAGGATAACGGCCGCCAGGTTAGTACGTTGAATCTCCGGCTCGGTAAACAGCGGGCGGCGCTCAAAGTCTTCCTTGCTGTACAGACGATAAGCGATGCCTTCTGCCACGCGCCCGCAGCGCCCCGCGCGCTGATTTGCACTGGCTTGAGACACTGGTTCAATGGGCAGGCGTTGTACCTTACTGCGAACGCTGTAGCGACTCACGCGCGCTGTACCTGCGTCGATCACATAGCGAATGCCTGGCACCGTCAGCGAGGTTTCTGCCACGTTTGTCGCCAATACCACGCGCCAGCCACGCCGGCCTTTAAGGTCGAAAATGCGCTGTTGTTCCGCCGCGCTCAGCCGCGCATACAGCGGCAACACCTCCGCACCCGGCAGTTGCGCTTGACGCAACTGTTTGGCGACGTCGCGTATCTCCCGTTCGCCACTCAAAAAAACCAAAGTATCGCCATGGCGTTGCGCGCCCTCGGCGATCATCTCCCGCAATACTTGCTCGACCCCTTCTCCCAGGTCTTGCTCTGCGCTGATGTCTTCCAAAGGGCGATAGCGAAATTCAACTGGATAGCTGCGACCGGACACCTCGACGACGGGGGCATTGTCGAAGTGGCGAGAAAAGCGCTCCACATCAATGGTTGCAGAGGTAATAATCAGTTTGAGCTCTGGGCGCTTAGGCAACAGGGTTTTCAGGTAACCCAGCAAAAAATCAATATTGAGGCTGCGTTCATGGGCCTCGTCGATGATAATCGTGTCGTAATCGCTCAAATAACGGTCATTGGCGATTGCAGCGAGCAGGATCCCGTCGGTCATCAGCTTTATGTAGGTGTTCGGGGTGCTTTGCTCCTGAAAACGCACCTGATAACCCACGGCATCACCCAACGGCGTATTCAATTCATCTGCAATTCGCTGAGCCACCGTGCGCGCCGCAAGACGACGAGGTTGGGTGTGGGCGATCTGCCCATTGACCCCGCGGCCCATTTCCAGACACAACTTCGGCAGCTGCGTGGTTTTACCCGAACCCGTCTCGCCGGCTATCACCACAACCTGGTGTTTATCGATTGCTGCTCGAATATCGTCAATGCGCTGACTGACCGGCAATCCCTCGGGGAAGCTCACTGCCGGTACGGCGCGCTGCCGGAAGAGCAGCCGCTCAGCGGAGGCATTGATGCTCTCCTCAAGTTTGACATAGGCGTCGCCGACAGCTTGCCCGTCTCGCTCTCGTCGCTGCAGTTGTTGCAAACGACGTCGCAATCGATAGTGATCGGGGCGGTAGCTGTCGCCGAGTTTGTCAGCGAGGAGATTCCAATTATGGCCGGACATGAGCGCTAGACTAGGACCTTAAAATAAAAAGGGCGCCACATGGGCGCCCTTGCGTTTTCCAGCGTATAAATCAGCTGGCGCGCTTGGCAAGCTCTTCGTCTCGCAGAGTGCGGCGAAGTACTTTACCAACGTTCGTTTTGGGCAGTTCGTCACGAACTTCGATATAGCGCGGCATTTTATAGCCGGTAAGACGCTCGCGCAAAAAGTCCTTCAACTCTTTCTCGTCAAGTTCGCCATGCTTGGGTGCAACGAAAATCTTAACGGCTTCACCGGATTTTTCATCAGGCACGCCAATCGCCGCACACTCAGCAATATTTGGATGCGAGCTAAGCACATCCTCGATCTCGTTGGGGTAAACGTTGAAACCGGACACCAAGATCATGTCTTTCTTGCGATCGACAATTTTCAGGTAGCCATCTTCCTTCACCACCGCGACATCGCCAGTCAGCAGCCAACCATCTTTAATGGTCTTCTCAGTTTCGTCCGGGCGCTGCCAGTAACCCATCATGACCTGCGGGCCGCGCACGCAAAGTTCGCCGCGCTCGCCGATACCCACATCGTTGCCGTCGTCGTCAACCAAGCGCACTTCGGTACCCGGCAGCGGCAAGCCGATGGTGCCGATTTGGTTGGCACCACCTGGGTTGATCGATACCACTGGTGAGGTTTCGGTCAAACCGTAACCCTCGTAGATCTCCGCGCCGGTCATTTCCTTCCAGGTTTTCGCGGCACCGGCAGTCAGCGCCATCCCGCCAGACAGGGTGACCTTGAGGCCGGAGAAGTCCAAGCTGGCAAATTCCGGGTGTTTACAAAGCTGAACAAACAGCGTGTTGATACCGCTCATTCCCGTCCATTTCCAGCGTTTCATCTCTTTAATAACGCTGTCCAGCTCACGCGGATTGGGAATCAAAATTGAGTGGTTACCCTGCATCATGACAACAAACGTCAGCATGAAGGAGTAGATGTGGTACAGCGGCAGCGGCGCGATAAAGGTTTCGCCGCCACTCACCAAGCCATAACTGGAGAAGTTCTCTCGGCTCTGCAATACGTTAGCCATCAGGTTTCTGTGGCTAATCATTGCGCCTTTAGATACCCCGGTGGTACCACCGGTATATTGCAGCAGCGCCAACGCTTCCAGGTCCGGCGCAGCCTTTTGATATTGCTTGCTACTACCTTTAGCCAGGGCTTTACGGAAGCTGATGGAGTTCTTGAATTTAACCGAGGGGACTTCTTTGCGTACATACTTAAGTACGCTGTTAATCAATGTCCGCTTCACTGGTGGATGAAGGTCGGCCACTTCAGTAACGATAACCGTACCCACGCCAGTATCACCAACTACTGCGGCCGCTGTTTCGGCAATGTTTGCCAATACGACGATGGCCTTCGCACCGGAGTCGTTCAATTGGTGCTTGAGTTCGCGCTCGCTGTAAAGGGGATTGGTATTCACCACGATCATACCGGCACGCAGCGCACCGAACAGTACAACCGGGTACTGCAAAATATTAGGCATTTGAATCGCAATGCGATCGCCTGCTTGCAAACCGCTGTGCTCTTGCAGGTAACAGGCAAACTGCGCAGACAAGCGATCCAAATCTGCGTAGCTTAATGTGTGCCCCAAGCAGCTGACAGCCGGGTTCGCCGCGTATTGATTGACGCAATGGTCAAACATACCGACCAAATTCGGGAACTCTTGCAGATCGACGTCATTGGATAGGCCAATGCGTGATCTCGCCGCGTTAATCGTTTCTGCAATTTGCTGTTGCTGCTCAGACAAGGTCGCCCCCTAGCTATATTTTTGTTATCGACGTGCCTCCCCATGCCGGTTGGCACAAGGGCTCGGACGCCTATTCAAGTGAATTTGGCAAGCTAACCAGATTTGTGTTCACTGTCAACACCAGTCGACTCGCCAGCCGCAAACTGATCCGGGTCCACAAACATCAGGCGAAAGCGCAAATTTCCCGCCTGGCGCTGGTCTACACCCAGTACCAGCGCATTCATCTGCCCTTTTGTTTCACTGATGACAGGCACAAAAATAACATGTTCTTGCCCCTCTTGATCACTCATCACCCTGGGAGCATTGCCTGTTTTTAGAAAGCGGGCGTAGCTATCCACGAGCATGATCAATTGATTGCGAAATGCACTAAAGTTTAACTGTCCGCGGAACTCATCATAGTTCATATCAAGACTGACGCGCAGGACCGACCCGTCTTCAAGTTTCACATCGTTCAGCAATACCGCCTTACCCGCCTCCAAGGCGCGAAAGAAACGCTTTCCGTCGCTGCGCTGCCCGTCAATGATGCACTGTTTAATCAGCGAGGATGCCAATAACATCAGCGCGGGGGTCTCAATATTTACATTCATTGTCGTTATTCCTGATACGTCATTTTCTGGCGACAGCATGCTAATGCAAGACACCCCTTCACACCAGCCTCAGCCCGCGGGTGCTACCCCGGCAATGTCGTCACTGCGGTGACAGGCCACGGCCCTGCCCTCGGCCTGCGCTTTAAGCCAGGGCGGGGTCTGTCGACATGCTTCAAGGGCGTAGGGGCAACGGTCGGCGAAACGGCAGCCGACATCGGTACTTAACGGCAGGGGCAGTTCTGTGGTCCGCGGGGCGATCACTTGTACCTTGTTGCGATCGAGCGTGGGCTCGGGGTGAGCAGCCAGCAACTGCTGAGTATAGGGGTGCGCCGGGGTATTCAGCAGCTGCCAGCAGGGCGCTAGCTCAAGTAGTTCGCCAAGGTACATCACCGCAATGCGGTCAGCCAAGCCGCCAAGTACCGCCAGGTCGTGGGTGATAAATACCATTGCGGTACCGAGATCGCTCTGAATCTCCCTCAACAGCGCCAATATTTGCGCTTGCACCGACACATCCAGCGCCGATACCGCCTCGTCGCAAACCACCAGCTGCGGCTCACACAAAAAGGCCCTGGCAATGCCCACCCGCTGGCGCTGCCCGCCGGACAGTTCATGGGGATAGCGCTGGGCAAATCGTGCACCAAGGCCGACCCGCTCCAGCCAATACCCCTGCCGCTGGTGAATCACACTGCGACGCTCACCGCGAGCCAGCAGTGGCTCGGTCAAACTGTCGCCGATGGTCATGCGGGGGTTGAGACTCGCGTAACTGTCCTGAAAAACCATTTGTATCTGCCCCGCGCGGCGGCGCTGGAGCTTCTCCGGTAAAACCGCTCCGTTGAATCGCAGAGTGCCGTGGGAAGGCCGTTGCAGGCCGGCAATGATACGCCCCAGGGTGGACTTACCGGAGCCGCTTTCGCCCACTAGCCCCAGCACTTCGCCAGCGCGGATGGATAAACTCACCCCATCGACAGCGGCAAGATCCTCATTATTGCGCTGAAAATGACAACTGACCTGGTGCAAGGCGAGCAATGGTTCAGTCATGCTGCAGCCTCCAGCGCTCGGGGTAGTCCGGGTGCCAGCGCCAACAGCGCACGCCAGCACCTCGCGGTGAGATCAGCAACGGCGGCGAATCCTCACAAATAGCCATACGATGTTTGCAGCGCGGTGCAAAGGCACAACCGTGAATAGTGCCGCGCATATCGGGCGGTGAACCCGGAATGGCAACCGTAATTTCCCTGCTATGCAAACGTGGCATTGCTGCCTGCAAGGCCTCACTGTAGGGGTGGGCAGGGTGGCGTAACAAACTCGCTACAGAGGCCGACTCCACGGTTTCACCCGCGTACATCACTGATACGGTGTCAGCAATATTGGCCACCACCCCCAGATCATGACTGATAAACAGTAAACTGGTGCCCTGCTCGTGCTGTAGTTCACGCAACAGTGCCAACACTTCGGCCTGAACCGTCACATCCAGTGCGGTGGTCGGCTCGTCGGCGATCAATAGTTTCGGTCGACAAGCAACCGCCAGCGCTATCATCACCCGCTGCAACATGCCACCCGAAAACTCAAAGGGGTATTGAGATAGGCGCTGCTCGGCACGCGGAATCGCCAAGCGCTCAAGAAGTGCCGCAGATTCGGCACGCGCCTGTCGACGGTCCATATTGCGGTGCAAGCGAAAGCACTCAGACAGCTGCGCTCCGATCGTTCGCGTGGGGCTTAATGCGGTCATCGGGTTTTGAAATATCATGGCGATGCGCCGCCCACGCCACCCTCGCCAATCGCGATGCCCCTGAGCCGGCAGTGGCTGCCCCATTACACTGAACTGCTCGGCATTGAGCACCGCATTGGGCGGTGCCAAACCGAGTAAACACATGGCGGTTAACGACTTGCCGCTGCCAGACTCGCCGACAAGCGCTCGGCATTCTCCCTCCTCCAGACTGAAGGACACCTCTCTCAACACCTGGTTGCCGCTGAGTGCGAGTTGTAAATGCTCTATGGCGACGACGCTCATTGCCCCACCCCGCCGCTGCGTTTATCGGCAGTGTCACGCAATGCGTCACCGAGAATATTAAACGCCAATACCGAAATACTGATCATTGCGGCCGGCCACAATAGCTGCCCGGGGTGGGACAAAAGTGTTTTGATACCATCGTTACACATTGCCCCCCAAGACGTGCTTGGTGGCGACACCCCCATACCAATAAATGAAAGAAAGGCCTCAGTAAAAATCGCCTGGGGTATGGCAAAACTGAATGCCACCATCAACACCGGCAACACATTTGGAAAAATATGTCGCCGGAAAATCCCCCAAGTAGTAACGCCCGAGAGTCGCGCCGAGTCGATAAATGGCTGGCTGCGCAGGGCCAGCACTTGGCCGCGAATAAGCCGCGCACTGCTCGGCCAGCTAAGCAGTAACATCGCCAAAATGAGTGGCAAAATGCCGTCCTGACCGGGACCAATCCCGAAGGCAATACGCAGTAAAATCATGAAAAGCAAGAACGGCAGTGCGACGACAAAATCCGCCGAGCGCATGGCAAATTGGTCAAATTTACCGCCAATATAGCCCGCCAAACCGCCAAAGATCGCACCGAAACTGATAAACAATAGCGGCGCCACAATCCCCACAAACAACGAGCTTCGCCCGCCAGCCATCAGCCTCGCCAGGATGTCGCGGCCCAAGGCATCGGTACCCAGAGGGTGAGCAGGCAATCTAAGGTACTCGGGATAAACCGTCGCAGAGGCAGGTATCAGTTCCTGCAACTGGGCTTCAAATACCGAAATTGCTGGCTCAGGGCGTGTCTCGGTTGAAAACAGCATCATCCCTGTGTCGGCATCGACCAGGGTGTAACGATAGATCTGACGCCGCAATTGCAATTCATCGGTATACGACCGGCCCCTACCCTGCCACAGCGGCAGGCCTTTACCCGATTGATGCTGTTTAGCTCGATAAAGACGAAAGCGCTCAACCGAGACCACCTCGGGCCAGGCGAGCTGCACCCGTTCGGTATTACTCTCCAGCACCGTCAAGCGGCTGACGTTACCAACTCCCTTTGTTGATATGGGGCCGACCACCCTTGCGTATATCCCCGATGTTGGTCCACTGGACACCTGCGACAACCATTGCTGGCTCGGATCCTGCTGCCACACTAACGGGCCAAGGAGCACAAAAAGCAGCATCGCCATCGCCGCGCCTGCGGCCGCTAATAAGCTGGGGCTCCACCGCCATGACGGGGGCGCCGCGCACTCTGCATCTGGAAGTACCGGCGGCTGCCACGGCGCAAAACGAAATACGGGAATGCGCATGTTAGCTGCGCCCCGCTGACAAACGGATTCGAGGGTCGATCAGGCCATAACTGATGTCGACAAGCACCACAATGACCACCAGAAAGGCGCCATAAAATACCGTGGTTCCCATAATGACGGTGTAGTCCAGCTGTTGCACGGCCTGCACGAAATAGCGTCCCAAGCCGGGTATTGCAAAAATCAGCTCAACCACAAACCCGCCCGTCGTTATCGCAGCAACCGCTGGACCGAGTTCAGTCACTACCGGTAACAGGGCATTGCGCAGCTGATAGCGAAAGAAGAGTGATACACCACTGATACCGCGCGCTCGCGCAGCCAATATATAGTCACTGCTTAGTACCTCGAGCATCGCCGCGCGGCTCAAGCGGCTTAAATATGCCAAAGTGCCCAGCCCCAGTACCAGAGCCGGGACCCAAACATGGTTGACACCTCCCCACCCCGCCACCGGCAACACCGTGCTCTCGGCTGCCGAGTTGAGCTTGACGATAATCAATTGAGCCAAACCGGCTATCACAAACCCCGGCACAGAAATCGCTGCAACCACCATGAACATTACTAACTTATCAGGCCACTGGCCGCGGTAATGCGCGGCGATGCTGCCTGCCAAAACCCCGCCCACTAACGCAATAGCAATGGCCGCGATTCCCAGGGTTGCCGACACCGGAAAATGCTCGCGTATTATGTCGTTCACACGGCGATTTTCCTGAGTAAAGGAGATACCGAAGTCGCCGTTTATCATATTGCCTATGAAGGTGAAGTACTGCTGGCTGAGTGGCTTATCTAGCCCGTAACGCGCTTCCAACTGCGCGCGAACTACCGGCGACATCGCTTTGTCCTGGATCAATGGGTCACCCGGAACTGCGTGCATGGCAAAGAACGTCGCCGTTGCAATAAACCAAACTGTTATCGCGCCCCATAGGAGCCGATGCAATACAAACTTGATCATCATTCAGGGCTCAATCCAGGCATCGCGAAAATTGGGGTCACCGCCAAACACTGAACGACGAACGCCCTTTAACTGAGGGTGCTGAACATACAGCATGGCATTCTCGTAGGTGGGCAAAATGGGGACATCATCAACCACCAAATCCTGCAAGGCAGCCATCGCGGCAAATCGCTGGGAGGCATTGGCGCTGCTTTGAGCAACGCGCACCAAGCGATCATATTCCGGGTGGCTGTACCGACCACGATTATTGTCATTCCACGAGGCAAACAAATCGGCAAAGGTCATAATATCGTCGTAATCGGGCCCCCAGGCGGCAACCACGATGTCAAAATCGCCGCGGCGCATCTTTTCTATGCGCTGCTTGAATACCTGCTGATCAATACGCAGGTCCAGGCCCAGGCCGCGCTTGAGGAGGTACTGGTAGTACTCGGCCTCCTGTACAGCACGAGGGCTGTCTCCGGCAAGCAGCATAAGCGGTGGGAAAGCCTCAAGGCCGAGCTCCCTTTTCGCTTGCGCCAGATACTGGCGCGCCATGGCCAGGTCTTGTCGCAGTCTCCTCACCGGATATTCCTGACGAAAAGCCTGTCGCTGGCCGCGCACTGTGACCGGAAACAGGGAATACGCCGGCAGCACGCCCGGTAGGCCGATCACTTTATTGACGAGTACAGCTGGGTCCAGCAGATACTGAATCGCCTTTCGGAAGCTTCTGTTCGCTGTAATCCTGCCCGCGCGAAAATTAAACTCGAGAAAGAACAGCGAACCACTGTGAAAGTGCTGAATGTCATAGCCGCGCTTAACCGCCTCATCCAACAAACCGGTATCTAGATTGGCCAGTGCAATCTGCCCATCTCGAAACAAATTAAACTGTGCACCGGGGTCTGCGGTGATATAGGGCATGTCGATGCGAGAGATGCGCAGCGACGATTTGTCCCAGTAATGCGGATTTTTCTCCAAGGTTAAATGCGCGCCGTGCACCCATTTGGTCAGGGTAAAAGGCCCGTTGTAGAGCATTTTGTCGGCGTCAGCGGCATAACGGCGCCCCCAGTGCTCTACAAGGTCTTGGCGCAGCGGCATATAACTCATGAAGGCCGTAAGGCTTAGGAAGTAGGGACAGGGCTGGGCAAACTCGACATGCAACTCGGTGCTGGAGACAGCCCGCACACCCAGTGAATCCGGCGGCGCAAGGCCTTCGTTTACGGCGCGAGCACCTTTAATCGGATAAAAGATAAACGCATACTGGGAGGCGGTTTCCGGGCGCAGGGCATATTGCCATGCAAAAACAAAATCCTGAGCGGTAACCGCCTGGCCGTCACTCCACGTCGCATTCTCGCGCAGCCAAAACCGCGCCCCGTTTTCGTCGATTTGCCAGCGTTCGGCCACCCCGCCCACCAGCTCACCGCTTTCGCCGTAGCGCAGCAGCCCCTCCATCATATGAGAGATAACAAAACTCGCGATCGTATCTGTCGCTCTCGCACTGTGCAATGTGGGCGGTTCAGTCGCGAGGGCCAGCGTAATACTTTTTGACTCTGGGTCGACGGCGCCAGCCTGCGCGGGCAGGACTGGGAGTATCCCCACGACAGCAAATACAATCAGCATTACAGCCGACGCAATTTTGCCTGTTACAATACCTGTTGCCTCTCTCATAGCGTTTACAGGCCTGTCATTGAACGACCACAACAATCCTTATTATCTCCAACCTGCCGAGCTCGACTGGCAAGACGGTGTTCCCTGCGCCAGCGACTTCGGTGATGTATATTTTTCCCGCGATGATGGCAGCGCCGAAAGCCGCTATGTTTTTCTTGACGGCAACCAGCTGGCAGAACGCTGGAGAGCCCTAGATGCCAATAAACCCGGACGCTTTACCATCTGCGAAACCGGCTTTGGTACCGGTCTCAACTTTTTACTGGCCTGGCAATTATGGCAACAATGTGCGCCCGACTCTTGGACCCTGCACTATATTTCCTGCGAAAAGCACCCGCTGAACAGTGGAGACCTTGCCAAAGCCCATCAGCACTGGCCAAGCCTAGCGTCATTGGCGGCGATTCTACAGCACAATTATCCCCCTTTGATACCTGGACACCATCGCCGTTCACTCGGTGAGAGAGGGCCGCACATAGACCTGCTGTTTGGCGACATTGCCGACACCCTGCCCGCATTGATTGACAGTATTGGCAGTCACCCCGACTCGTCACCGCGCGCCGTTGACGCATGGTTTTTAGACGGCTTTGCCCCCTCTGCCAACCCGGGCATGTGGCAAGCGAGCCTTTTTGACGCCATGGCTCGCTTGAGCAAGCCCAATGCAAGCTTTGCGACCTTTACCGCTGCTGGCATAGTCAAACGTGGTCTGCGTGAGCGCGGTTTTACCGTGACCAAAACCAAGGGCTTTGGCCGCAAACGCGACATGCTTGTCGGGCACTTTTCTGCCGCGCAGCCCGACACCGAGCCCGCTTTGCCGCCGAGCCGCCTGCCGTGGCATCAGCCTGCCGCGACCGCAAGCGTGCACTCAGTGGTGGTGGTTGGTGCCGGTTTAGCTGGCTGCACCACCGCCCGCGCACTGGCAGAGCGAGGACTCAGGGTCACCCTTATCGAGCGCCGCGCCAACCCCGCTGAGGAGGCATCCGGCAACCCACAGGGCATGCTCTACACCAAATTATCGCCAGAACCCGGCTTGCTCAACGTGTTTACTCTGCACAGCTTTCTCTATGCGCTTCACCACTACCATCGTATTGCAAGCAATTCCGGTGCCATTGATGGTGAGTTTTGCGGTGTTCTTCAACTCGCCAATTCGCCACGCGAGGCGGCGCTGTTTAAGCGCTTGCAGCAGCAATTGGCCGAACACCACTGGCTACAATTTGTGGATCGTGATCGAGCCTCTGCATTAAGCGGTATTGATATTCGCCAAGACGGTATCTTCTATCCCGCCGCGGGCTGGCTGTCGCCGCCGAGTGTTTGCAAAGAACGCATTGCTCACCCCAACATTGCGCTACTGACCAACAGTGAGGCACTGTCGCTGCTTGACCACGGAGACCACTGGCAGATCATTGGCAGCGGGCAACATCCAATTGCTGAGGGTGATGCCGTCGTTATTGCCAATAGCCACGACGCAACGCAGTTTTCACAGAGCGCGTTCTTACCGCTGCGTAAAATTCGCGGTCAAATTAGTTATTTTCGACAGCAGGATGTTCAGACCCCACCCCGGTGCGTGGTGTGCCACAAAGGCTATGTCGCCCCTGAACATAAGCAACAACTCTGCATTGGCGCGAGCTTTGATCTTCACAACGCCAACAGTGAGGTAACGGCTGAGGACCACGCCTATAACCTCAACACACTCGCCGGCCTTAGCCCGAAGCTGCTAAAGCCCGGCAGCGAAGCGATTGGCGGCCGCGCCGCGCTGCGCTGCGCCAGCCCGGATTACGCGCCTATCGTTGGCGCCCTGCCCGATATTGAAGCCTTCGACAATGATTACGCCGCGTTGCGCAAAGATGCTCGCCGCGCCATCGATCAGCCCGGGCGCTATGTGCGCAATTGCTATGTGAATGTCGCCCACGGCTCGCGGGGCCTTACGTCGACCCCCATCGCCGCCGAACTGCTTGCTGCCTATCTATGCAATGAGAATCGGCCACTGCCCAAGCAGTTGTGCGAAAGTTTGTCGCCCGCGCGTTTTATCATTCGTGACTTAATGCGCAGTAAACGCTAGGCTGCCCCCAAACTACCAACACATGATAGGAGCCTGCGTGAGCGACTACACTGCCCTGGAAAAACGTCTGCGCGAACTCGAGGATATTTCAGCAATTTCTGCACTGAAATACCGCTACCTAAATGCCTGTGATGCCAAGCAACCCGAGGAGGTTAGTAACTGCTTTGTTGCAGGAAAGATCGACATCGACTTCGGCCATATCGGGCGCTTTGACAGCCGCGAAGCCTTTGTAAACGTCTTTGAAGAACTTGGCTGCCACGCCCACATTATCGACATGCACCACGCCCAAAACCCCGTTATCCGCATCCTCTCGGAAGACCAGGCAACGGGGCACATCGGCCTGCGTTTTCTGAGCATCAACACCCAGGATAAAACGCGCATTCAGCTGTCTGGACACTACGACGATGAATACCAACGTGTCGATGGAGAGTGGAAGATATCAGCGAGCCGCTTCAACGTGGCGGCTGTTGAGATGATTGATTTCTCTGGTGACCACGCCCGCGTTACCTACACCGGAAACACAATGCCCTCCTTATAGGATGTTCGTCTTGGAGAACAAAGCCTAGCGGCTCATTTAACAAACCAAGCCGCGGATGGATCGCGAGACAACTCAGCCCCTTGGGCCGTACCGGCAAACATGGGGCCTGAAAAGTCACAACGGCTAGGGCGACATTCATTCCAGTCGGTGACAATTTCGCGGTGGCTGAACTGCCACCGGCCGTCACAGTGAATATAACGGTCCAAGTACCGACCACCCACCAGCAGCTCTTCATCGCCCGAGGCACCGGGGTAACGGTGGTAAGCCTGGCAATACACTTCGCCCTCGGCGCGATCGCCGTCAACCACAATCAGGTGATTCGTTACCGCATGCACCGTCAAAGTCATCTGGGATAATTGCTCTGGCAACCACTGAACATAATCACTCGCTGCGCCGCGGAACATGGCCCCGTGGTCTTCAGTGGCATCAGGGTGATAGAGCTCCACCAATGCGGCGTAGTCTTTGCGGTCAATGGCCCGGCAGTAGCGCAGCACCAAGTCGCGAATGGCTTCCTTCGCTGACAAGTGCCAGAGAATATCGTCGTTGTTCATCGCCCTGAGTGCCCTCCAAATCCTTGCTTAGCCACGGTGCCCGTCATCTGCACGTCAGTGGTGCGCGGCTACCAGCGAAATGGCATAGTAGGAGATTCTGCAAACACTGTGAATGCTGACAATAGTGATGTACCGCTTACACACGCTTATCGCTCTTGTGGTCGTCGTACTGCCACTGCGCGCGGCTGCTAATACGCTTCCTTACGACGTTGTGGGGCACTACCCTCATTCAACAGCGCTCTTCACCCAGGGGCTGGAACTGTTTCACGGCCAGCTTTTTGAGAGCAGCGGTCTTTATGGCCACTCGAAAGTGATTGCACGCCCCTTTCCAGAAGGGAGTACTGCCCCAGAAGGGAGTACTGGCCCTGAAGAAAGCACTGAAACCCTGCGGGGTGTCACCCTGGACAAATCGCTATTCGCAGAGGGCTTAACCTTCCACAGAGGCAGACTTTACCTGCTCACATGGCGCGCTGGCCAATTACTGGAGATAGACCCCGAGCGGTTTGCGCTACTGCGCCGTCACGCATACAAGGGTCAGGGTTGGGGTATTTGCTATCACTCGCGCCGCGACTTATTTGCAATGTCTGACGGCAGCGACGAAATACAATGGCGCCGAACCAGCGACTTTTCATTGGTGGACACCCTCACCATTACCGGAGCCGGTAACTATCAGCACCTCAACGAATTGGAGTGCCATGGCGACTATATCCTCGCCAACCAATGGAAGCAGCCCTACCTCCTTGTCATTGATGCGCGCTCAGGCGAAGTCGTTTCACAACTAGACTTGAGTGCACTCATTCCAGAGGGCCTCCATCAGGAAGCGGTGCTCAACGGTATCGCCTATGATGCCCGCGACGATACCTGGCTGGTGACGGGTAAACTCTGGCCCAAAATCTACCGAATTCGCTTTACGCTTCCAGTATTGGAGACGGCAAAAAGCGCCGCAAAAGCCGGCTAAAAATGCTAGTCTCCCTGAAACGTTTAATCGCTCAAGACAGGATTCTATGACTGCTACCCAACCACGTGCCGCCCACCCTGCTTTTGAATTGCTCAGCAGTAAATCAATCGACGCACTCGGCGTCACCCTTTGCGAATACCGGCACATAGAAACCGGCGCCAGCCACTACCATATTGACGCTGACAATAAAGAAAATGTGTTCCTTGTGGCACTGCGCACCGTCCCTAACGATTCGAAGGGCGTCGCTCATATCCTGGAACACACGGCGCTGTGTGGCAGCGAAAAATACCCGGTGCGCGACCCGTTTTTTATGATGATTCGTCGCTCGCTGAACAGCTTTATGAACGCGTTTACCAGTTCCGACTGGACAGCCTACCCCTTTGCCAGCAGCAACAGGAAAGACTTTGATAACCTGTTACAGGTGTATTTAGATGCCGTTTTCTTCTCACGCCTGCACCCCTTGGATTTCGCCCAAGAGGGTCATCGGTTAGAGTTTAGCGAACGCGGCAATCCCGACTCCGCACTTCAATTTAAAGGTGTGGTTTTCAATGAAATGAAGGGGGCCATGAGCTCGATACCAAGCAGGCTCTGGCACACGCTGTGTAAGTATTTATTTCCCACTGCCACCTATCACCACAACAGCGGCGGCGATCCGGAGGCCATTCCAGACCTCAGCTACGAAGAGCTAAAGGGCTTTTACGAAAGCCATTACCACCCCAGCAACGCCATTTTTATGACCTACGGCGATATTTCTGCCGCCGAGCACCAAGCACGCTTTGAAGAACTGGCCCTCAAGCGCTTTACCGCCCTGGATAAGCACATTGCAGTGGCGGATGAAAAACGCTACCACGCCCCCATTCGCGTGCAAGAGTCCTACCCGCTGCCAGCGGCGGAGGACCCCAAGGGTAAGACCCATATCGTGTTGTCCTGGCTACTGGGCAATAGTACCGACCTTGATAGCCTGCTAGAGGCGCAACTTCTTGCCGGAATATTATTGGATAACAGCTCCAGCCCACTGCTGCATGCGCTTGAAACCAGCGACCTGGGGAGCTCCCCCTCGCCGATGTGTGGTTTAGAGGACTCAATGCGTGAGATGGTGTTTGCCTGCGGACTGGAAGGCAGTGAGGTCGAGCACCGCGATGCCGTAGAGGCCCTGGTGCTCGACACTCTCCGCGGCTTGGTCAAGGAGGGCGTCGACACCGACCAAGTTGAATCAGTCCTTCACCAGCTGGAGCTACAACAACGAGAGATCAGTGGCGACGGCTACCCCTATGGCTTGCAACTGATCTTGAATAGTTTGGGAGCGGCCACCCACCGCGGCAACCCCGTTGATGTCTTGGACCTAGACCCAGCGCTTGCGCGCCTGCGTGAGAAAATCGCTGATGCGGATTATCTTCCCCGCTTGCTGCAGCAGCTAATTGATAACCCTCATCGCGTCACCCTGGTTTTCAGTCCTGACCAACAGTATCAACAGCGCGCCGAAAACGCTGAACAACACCGATTAGCCACAATCCAAGCCTCGCTCAGCGACGCGGAGAAGCAGGCGATTATCGATCAGGCAGAAGCCTTGGCTGAGCGACAAACCCTGCAAGAAGACGAGAGCATCTTGCCCCGAGTAGGCTTGGCGGATGTCGCCCAAGACCTCCCCGAGCTGCCCTATACCGACGCGCATTTCGGCAATCTGCCCTACTGCTATTACAACCGTGGCACCAATGGTTTGATTTACCAGCAGTTGTTAATCGAAATGCCGCATCTCAGCGATGACGAGCTCGGCTTACTCCCCCTCTACACCCAAACCGTCACCGAGCTCGGCCTGGGCGAGCGCAGCTACATAGAGGTGCAAGCCCAGCAAGCCGCTATTTGTGGCGGCATCTCGGCTTACACCAGTATGCGCGGCGGCATAAACGATGAACAGCAGCAGCAGGCGTACTTAGTACTGTCGTCGAAGGCCTTGCTACGTAATTGCCAGGCGCAAGCAACGCTCATGCGCGACACACTGGAGCAGGTACGCTTTGACGAACATGAACGAATCTACGATACGCTCGCCCACATGAAGGCGCGACGAGAGTCTTCAATCACCGGAAACGGGCACGCGCTGGCCATGGCAGCGGCCTCTTCGGGGATGAGCCCCGTTGCAAGAATTAGCCAAAAGATGTCCGGTTTAGATGGCATTCTGCAGCTTCGACAGCTGAGCGATGCGGCTGAGACAGCGAGCGGCAAAGCCGCCTTGGCTGAGGGATTAGCGGCCATTCACCAGAAAGTGCTCTCTGCCAACCGGCAGCTGTTGGTCGTTGCTGAAGAACAGGGGTTCAATGCTCATCGCTCAGCGCTGGCATCGGTTTGGGATAATTTCCAGGGCGATGGCAACGCGCTATTGCACACCGACACCTGCCGTGAAGCACGTCGTGAATTTTGGTCTGCTAACTCCCAGGTCAACTTCTGCGCCAGCGCCTACCCCACCGTTCCCTCGGGCCATCCGGACGCCGCGATATTGAGCGTGCTGGCTGTGTATCTTCGCAACGGCATCTTGCATCGCAGCATTCGCGAACAGGGCGGCGCCTATGGCGGCGGCGCATCGCAAGACTCCAATATTGCGGCCTTCCGCTTTTATTCCTACCGCGACCCACGCTTGCAAGAAACGCTAAACGATTTCAGCCAAGCCATTGATTGGATGCTGGACACACCTGTGAGCAGCGACGCCCTGGAGCAAGCGATACTGGGCGTTGTCAGCAATATCGACAAACCCGGCTCGCCCGCCGGCGAGGCAAAGCAGGATTTTCACAGCCGTATTTTTGGCCGTAGCATTGATGACCGCCGCACATTCCGAAACCGCGTACTCGCGGTGACTGGCGACGATTTGCAGCGGGTGACCCGAGAGTACCTCAAGGGCGTGGCGCCCAGCATTGCGGTAATCAGTAATAGCGCAACGGCCCAAAACCTTGACGACTGGCTGTCAGCGGAAGGCTTTGAGCAACGGCAACTCTAGCGCCCGCGTGCAGTGCCACCTACTTCATCAGTGATGAAGGTGGCGCTGTATGCGCTGCTGCAGCTGCTGCGCATTGGGCTGCAGGCGTAAATTTTGCTTCGCGGCGCCCAGGTCATTGAGCTCGCTGTCGCTCAGCGCGCGCCCCGAGAATAATAGCGCATTCATGTAACCCTTTTGCGTTTCAAAGGAGTTATCAGTCAGCAGCAACAGCTCATCAATTATCGCCCAGCGTTCACCGATATCTCCCCCCGCCTTGGCACCGATTAGCTCACCGTCGAGGTAGGCCTTGAAGCTACCGCCATCGCCACCGGCGTAAAATACCAAGCCGAGTCGATGCCATTTTCCTGGACGGAACTCGCCAAAGTACCCGGAACCGGCACTGGCGATACCCACTCCGCCACTGGCGCTGGATTCGAAGAATATGTCTGCGTCATCATCGTTATTAGGCGTAGTCTGCATAATGGCGCGCCAGAAGCCATCACTGACCTCTGGCCATAAAATGTCCATAACGAGCGAGTAATCCGACAATTTTCCTTGCTCGGCGAGGTCGCCGTTGGCAGGGACGTTGGTCTGCAGTTTCAAACCCTGCTCCGGACTGTATGCATCAAATGCCATCACCACCGAGTCTCCACCCGCTAATTCCGGCACACCAAAGTCTGCCGGCGGGCCGAATTGGGTATCCGCTTGTGTGGCAACGTTAAGGTAGCTCAGGCGCGAGGGCCCAGCGTCTTCTCGCAAGGGCTGCTCATCACTATGGAACTGCCACGTTGTGGTGACGGTGTCTGGTTGACAGCGACTCAGGGTTTTATCGATATCCAGATACAGGCAGTCACTGCTGCGCTGGCGCGCATACGCATCCAGACTTGCCCAACTTTCTGACAGGTATGTTGCTGAGCGGTCAGCTAAATTGGGGAAGAAAAGCGGCAAATTCCACGCGGCACTTTTATAGAGCACCAGCTTGATGGGCTCTGACTCGGCTGCCTGCGACGAGACAAACACCCAAGCTGGCTGTGCCGCACGCATCTCAGCCAGTTCTGCGGCGGATACACTAACTTAATAGAATGCCTTAAAACCTGGCGTATCTGCGGGCTGTCGCTCAACGGGTAGCGCGCGATGAAATTCGGTTGCGGTTACCGTCCCTGGCAGCCAGCGCTCGATAACCTGCGAGGGATCCAGCAACGCTGCATCGGCCCCGTGATGATATAGCGCCGCTTTGGCTGCCAGGGCGGTTAATTGTTGTGCGTTTGGCTGGTCTTCAGCCAAGGCGATTTCGACATGCGCATCGGGGCTGTATTTTTGCACAATGCCCTCAATAACCTGCTGTGTTGTCGCATCGGGCTCAGCAATATCACGCACCTGAATTTCGTCAACACTGGCGTCGAGAAGGCGTTTGTCCGACAGGCGGTAGCGAAGCGTCACGTCACTCAGACCATCGGCGAAAAAGTCTGGCTGGATCAGTATATTGCCCGACGCCAACTGCTCAAACTCGGTACCCAAATGGCTGTGTCCGCCAAGGGCGACGTCGATCTCTGGGTTGGCGAGTAGGATTTCACGATCCGCACTGGCACCTAGGTGGCTGAGCATCACTAAAACGTCCACGTGCTCCCGGTACTGGCTGACCACCCCCTCGGCAATATGCTGCAAGTGCCAATTCATTTTAAAGTCGGGGACGAAATCCGGAATCGGTGCCGTCTCAAGGGGCTCATCAAGCTCATTCCACGGCCCCGAGCTCATACCAAAGAAGCCGACCTTCAAGCAGCCTACCTGAAGTACTGCAAAGCCCTGCGCGCCGAAACTCTCTGCACTGCCGCCTCGGTATTCACTGTTACTGGCAATCACCTGTGCGATTGGGTCCTGGGCGTGGTCGAGTAGCGTGTCCGCCCCCCAGGCAAAATCGTGATTGCCAATGACGCGTACATCAAACGCCATGGCCTTGGTGACCTCAACCGTCGCGGCTCCCGCCGATAACAACTCAGCGACGCTGCCCTTTTCAAAATCGTCTCCGCCGTTACTGAATACTGTATAGGGCTGTTCTCCAAGCGCCTGACGGTGGTAGGCCTTGATACGACTAAAAAGCTTTTCAGGGCCACCATAGCGTGCATGCAGGTCAGCTACGTGAATAAAGCGCAGCGATTGTTCCTCGGCTTGTGCTTCGCAGTTGCCGTTGACCACGCGCGCCACCTCGGGAGCCTCAGTGGGAACCAAGCGATATTCACCGAACTGGGTGATACTGGCAGTGACACCCGCCTCACCCTGCACAGAGCTCAATAGCGGCCGCCACTGCCCATCGACTTTTCTGGCCACGCTATATCGTTGATTTTGGCGGTTTTCCGGCAGGGGTAAGAATAACCTAGCGGGCGTTAGCAGCTGTGTTTCCGTGGGCTGCAGCTCATACTGCGTCTGCTCCGCAGCAGCGCTCACTTCTAAAGAAATAGACAGGGCTTGCGCTGCGCTGGTCGACGCCAGTTCTAAACGCGCGGTGTCATCGAAGGTTAGCACCGACGCTTCACCTGGAGCGATGCGATAGGAAGGCGTGTCGTCGCGACCGGAACCGCCCCCACCACCTCCGCCGCAGGCAACAAGGGAAAAACATATAAACAGTGGGGTTAAGAAACCCTGTCGCATACTCACAGCTCCATTAATTTACTGCCCATTGCAGCTCGCTATCCTTGCGAATACTACGTGACCCAGCGTAGACGCTATCTAGGTACAAACCGTGATTTCAGCAACCACTAAAGGCTCACTGCGCCGCAGAGACTCCGGTTTTTTCTTGGCCAGCTTTGCGCAGTCTTCGATACTCCGCCTGCTGGGAAGGCGTGAGCAGGCCGTAAAACTCCATTTGTGTTTGGAGAATTGACCCGGTGTGGCGGGCCGCAACAGACCCCGCCCGCTGGCTCATTGCAGCAATGGTACTGCGCGTCATTTCCGGTAGCGGTTGTAGCTGCATATCTTGTCTAAGTGCGACGCTTTCTTTTTGTAACTCGGCTGCTTTTGCCGCATAGCGGACAATCAACTTATTAACCTGCTCGCGTTGCTGGCTAGTGAGCTCCAGCTTGTCCGCCAGGGCTGCGATGCTGGCACTGCTAAGCGCCTCTGCCGCTTGAGCCGGCATCACCAGCACCCATGTGCTGAAAAAAAGAATCGAGATAGAGCGAATCAACATTCATTATTCCTTTCAATGAATCTGTCCCAAACAGAGTACTTCTCGGTGCAACATCGTTATGCAGTTCTACACACGCGCCGGATGGACTCTGCGTCGAAGCCACGATGATGAAGAAATCGCTGCCGTTTGGCCAGCTCCCGCCGATCTTTGGGTGGAACATCGGCGTATTTTTTTTGGTAAACACTCTGCAATTGCTCAAACCAGTCGAAACCGGCATCAGCAAACGCCTCATCGATAATCGTTTCTGAAACACCGCGGTCGCGCAGTTCCATGCGAATACGCGAGGGGCCAAAGCCACTATTTGCTCTCATCCGCAGGTAGCTTTCGGCAAAACGCTGATCACTTTGCAGCCGCTCGAGGGCCAAGCGCTCCACAACTATCGCAATGTCCGCCTCACAACTGGGAAAGCGCTGCGCCAACTTGGACACTAACTCCTTACGGCTGTGCTCCCGTCGGGCCAATAAATCCATTGCTTTCTTTCGTATACCTATGTCACTCAATTTCTACTATCCTAACTGGGGGTAGATGCTCGCCTCTACGGCAAATACTTATTTTTTTTAATCTGTGCAAATAGCAAAGTAACAACACGGTCAACAGGGCGTTATTAGACTCGACCGCTTTCTTTTACCATGGAGTGTAACTATGTTAGTGCAAATTCAAGTATTGTTGATGCAGATTTTTTCTGGTTCCCTGGCTAAATTTCGCGATGATGAGCGCGGCGCAAGTGCCATCGAGTACGCAATTATGGCAGCCGTACTGATCGGCGTTATCATCGCAGCGATTGGCCTGCTGGACCTCGGCGGCATCTTCACTGACATCAACGCAGATATCGACGCAGCCTAAACACGTTATTGAATTTGGCGGCGAAAAAGGAATTCCCCGTGTTATGGCCATCGTCATCATTCTGCTACTTGTCGTCTTGGCATATGTTGATTGGTCATCACGGAGAATTCCCAACGCCCTAAATCTGGCGCTGTTTATTGCTTCGCTGAGCATTTTTATCGGCAGTGGTGGCATCAGCGCCTATCAATGGGTGGTGAATATTGTGCTCGCCCTGGCGATTACACTTCCAGGCTACCTTTCAAACAACATGGGAGGTGGCGACGTCAAGCTGCTGCTGGCCCTCTCTCCGCTTTGGCCGCCGACGACGTTACTCTTTGTCTTCGCCTCGGGTACCCTGGTGCTGGCACTCATCATGACTATCATCGAAAAAAGTAAGCGGCATGATAAGCATCGAGCGCGCGGGTTCCCGATCGGCACTGCGGTCAGTCTGGGCGCAGCGCTACTCCCCCTCTCACCATTCTTCTCTGTTTCGCTATGACACACCACGAGGAAAACATTATGGCCGGGGCGCCAAGTACTTCAAATAACGCGCGCCAGAGCGGTGTGGTCGCTATTGAATTCGCCATTCTATTCCCGGTATTTTTCGCTCTAAGCTATGCAGTGATGGCCTATGGGATGTATTTTCTACTGTTGCAGAGTTTCGCCTATGCGGGTGAAGATGCTCTCAGAGCGGCGCTAGCTACAGACTGTGCTGCAGCAGTATGCACGGAGGCCGAGCTAGAGCCTGTCGTCACGGCGCAAGTCCAGAATTCACTTACTTGGTTCTCCGCGGACCTCGTCAATGCAGCAACGGCTGGCGATGATTTCTTCAGCTGCGATGCAACAATGCTATGCACGGTGAGGCTCAGCGCTCCACCTATTTTGGACAGCATAAATCTACCTATTATCGGCAGCATTCCCAACCTGCCCGACCCGGTAGTGAGCCGTTCCAGCCTGCGCATGTAGCAATCGCGACAAGGAAACTATACGTAGGTGCCACAATATCAGCACAACGTCACACCACCTAACATCAGGGAAAGAGACGCTAAACTAAAATGTAGCGACGGTGTAATACGATAACTTCATCTTAGATGCATTCAAGGGATATACCGATGCAAGCAAGGACTCTCAAGATCATCGCTGCACTGCTAATTATCAGCGCAGTTATCATGGGTATCATTGGTTATCGAATTAGCCAACAAGATGCTATTCGCGACCAACAGCGGCAGACTGTGGCAACGCAGGCCGACTCCTACACATATGCTCAAAAGCTAGTCATTGCAACAAGAGACATCGCCAAGGGAGAAACCCTGACCGAAGAGGAGCTGATGCAAGTTCCTTATGCCATCAAGGTCGAGGGCAGCTTTGCAACGGTCTCAGAGCTACTTAACAAGCGAAGTAAACAAGACATTCTGAAAGGTTCGGTGATTCGTGACAGCGATTTCGAATCCGATAGCAAGTTAGCTGAGCAAATTCAGCCCGGTCACCGCGCCGTTGCCGTTAAAGTTGACGAGGTTATCGGCACTGGTGGCTTCTTAAAGCCCGGGGATTTTGTTGACGTCATCTTTAATAGCCGCGCCACAAAAGAGACCAACGACCGCAGTATGTCTCGACGCGTACTACGCAATATTCGTCTGATCGCGTTTGGCGACGAGGTCGAGGGCGAAAAGCCTCAGCCGGTTACTAACGAGAGCAGTAAAAAAGCGAACAACAAAGATGGCGGAAAACGCAGCCGCTCCGCGGTACTGGAAGTGCCTACAGACGAGGTAAACCGCCTTGTGTTAGCCGAGAGCGCCGGGGGACTTCGATTGGTAGCGATCGGCGAAGCTGACCGCCTGGCACGCGAGGAGATGATCGCATCCGGTGAAACGCCCGAAGAAAACGAAGACAAAGCAACCTTAATGCGAGAAGTCACGGGCTTTAAACCCGCCCCACCGCCAAAATCCATTTATATGTATAGCGGCGATAAAGTCGAGACAATTCGAGTACGAAACTAATGCAGCAACCACTGGTTCGATATGGAGCATCTATCATGAAACAGGGATTTTTAATTGCTTTGCTGTTAGGGCTAATCACCAGCCTGCATGCAGAGCCCTACAAGACCCTGCGACTGGAACTGGGTGAGCAGCAAATGCTGAGTACCAAATACAGCGTAAAAAGGAGTGCCATTGGGCGCCCGGAAGTTGCGTCACTTAAAGTGCTCAATTCAAGAGAATTTCTTCTGACTGCAAAACAACTTGGTGCAACCTCGCTGTTACTTTGGCAGGGCGGCAGAGAGCCAACGGAATTTCGCATAGAGGTCGTGCCCAGTTTGTCACCCAGTACGCGCGACGGCGTTGCGGTGGACAGCAGCGGCCCCTACATCAGCCTGCAGGGCGAGACTCGATCCTTACAACAACATCAGCAGCTACTCACATCAAGTGGCCCCAATGTTTTGGACAACACCGTTCAGCGCGGCTCCATGCAGGTGCAAACGGATATTCGCATTGTTGAATTTAGCCGATCCCAACTCAAACAAATTGGAACCGCACTGTCCTACGTCGGCGGGGATACTTCTATCGCAACCGGCGGATCTGGTTTACTTCCGCTATTAGAGGGCAATGGGCCACTGGGTGCATTATTAGGTATTACACCAACAGGCGCGGATGCTTCCTCAATACTAGTGGGTCATGTAAAAAATGGTTTTAGTGCAGCCATTAATGCCCTTGCTCGAAACGGCTATGCCTACACATTGGCTCAACCCTCGCTGGTCAGCATGTCTGGTCAAACAGCAACTTTTTTGGCGGGTGGCGAATTCCCATACCCCGCGTCAAACCGCGATGGCCAAATTCAAATTGAATACAAAGAGTTTGGTGTGCGGCTGCACTTAACACCAACCGTACTTAGTGAAAATAGCATCATGCTAAAAGTTGCCCCAGAAGTCAGTGACTTGGACTTCACCAACGGCGTGCAAGCCAGCGGCGTTTCCGTCCCCTCTCTGCGCGTGAGGCGCACAGACACCTCAATACAGCTCGCTCCCGGGGAGAGCTTCATTATCAGTGGTTTGGTAAGCAGAAACACCTTTACCAATGCCGACCGGCTGCCCGGCTTGGGAGATATCCCAATATTGGGTGCCCTATTCCGCTCTACGCGGTTTTCACAGGAAGACAAAGAGTTGATCATGATCGTCACTCCCCACCTGGTGAACCCCATTGCCAAGGACGCGGAGCTGCCAGAACTACCCGGTGAAACCTATAAGCACTATGTCCCCTCATTTACCGATATGCTGTTTCGCGACTTAGATAAATCCAGCGAGCGAGCAGCGAAGAAGGCGCAAAAATCCGATGTCGGATTCGCAGATTAATAAGGGAGCCCAGTGATGAGGCTGATCGACCGGAGAACACCTGAAACTAAGCAGGAACAACTCGACGATTACGAGACGCTCAAAGCCGCCCTACACCGCTTTGTCATAGATCGTATCGAAGATGACAATATCATCTACGACGATGACTCAAAAAAGTTAGAAGAAGCGATCGGTGCTTATATACGGCAGTATTGTCGTATATACGAGGTGAATATCGGCCGAGAAAAATTCGACAATCTAGAGAAAGAGCTGCTGGACGAAATTGTGGGGTTCGGCCCCCTACAAGTTCTTCTCGACGACCCCGATATCAATGACATCTTGATTAATGGTCCGCGGCGCATCTTTGTCGAACGACGCGGCGTACTAGAACAATCGTCTATGCGGTTTCTAGACGACCGCCATGTGCTTCGGGTTATTCGACGCATGATATCGCCACTGGGGCGCCGCATCGATGAATCCAGCCCCATCGTTGATGGCCGACTGGCAGATGGTAGCCGTATTAACGCCATCGTACCGCCGCTCGCACTAGATGGTCCCTGCCTGTCTATCCGAAAGTTCCGCAAGGACCCTCTGACCGCCGAAGAACTCCTGGCCGGCGGATCGATAACCAAGGACGCACTGGACTTTCTCAGCGAGTCGGTTGCTAAAAGGCGCAATATCTTAATAAGCGGGGCGACCGGCTCCGGTAAGACCACTTTGCTTAACATTCTGAGCCAGTATATTCCTGCAACCGAGCGCATCGTAACCATCGAGGACGCAGCAGAACTCCAATTGCGCAATAGCCACGTGGTGCGACTAGAGACCCGACCTGAAAACAATGAAGGTGTTGGCCAAGTCACAGCGGGCGAGCTTGTCAAAAACGCCCTTCGCATGCGCCCAGACCGAATTATTGTCGGTGAAAGCCGCGGTGGAGAGGTCGTGGACATGTTGCAAGCCATGAACACCGGCCACAACGGCTCGATGACCACCGTGCATGCCAACTCAGCTAGCGATGCGATCACTAGGCTGGAAATGATGGTAGGGATGTCGGGGTTCAAAGGCTCAAGCGAGTTAATTCTCAAAATGATTGGCAGTGCATTGGACATGATCGTTCATATCGGCCGCCAATCAAATGGGCATCGCTGTGTAATGCAAATATGCAAACTCACGAATACGGCGAACGGACTGCAACTACGCGAGCTATTCGCTTTGGATGCTGGCGGTAATCTTGCCAGAAACCCCAGTGAACAAAATGTTCCTCTACTCAACGACGTAATGCCGGGGTCGCCGTGATGTTTTGGATAGCCCTGGTAGCACTAATGATTGGCCTCGCCTTTGTGCTCATGCTGTTGGTCAATGTCGAAGCACCGGCAGAGGTAGAAATCGCCGAGGTCGAACGCAAAGATCCCGTGCCGGAGTTCATTACTAATTACTTAGCCGCCAACGGCGTAGAGCTCCCGGCTGTCGTGATCTACAGCGTCATTGCCAGCCTCGCAGCAATGACGATTCTGTGCATCGCGTCACTGCCGATTAGTATCGCTGCCATCAGCATTCTAACTGGCTACGCCGTTGCATTTCTCAGCATAAAATTTGTCGGCAGCAAACGTCGGGCGAAGATGCTTGAGCAGCTGCCCTCTTTTATCAACCAAGTTACCCGCAGACTATCGGCGGGTATTTCTGTAGAAAATGCCTTCGCAGACTCAGTTGAAACTTTGGAACGCCCCTTAGGCACCGTCATGCGACGAGTAGTCAGACGGGTACACCTGGGCTACGACCTTCACCAGGCTTTCAGCCGTGAAGCTGGCGTGACGAAACTACACGAATTCAACGTAATTGCGACGGCCTTGCGCATCAACGAACAATACGGCGGGAGCATCCGCTCTATTCTGGATGATATCGTGGGTATATTGCGAATGGATGAGGCCGGCAAGCGTGAACTAGCCGCCATGACTGGAGAAACACGTTTCACAGCGACAGTACTCGCTCTACTGCCGCCCGGTATCGCCGTATACATGTTTAGTATTAATCCAGACATGATGTTGGAGGTGTGGTCTCAAAGCAGTGGTAAGTCCCTATTTATCATCTCCGCGGTAATGGAAATACTGGGCGTATTCGTACTGTGGCGCATGGTTAACTCAATAGAGTCATAGGCAATAGACATGGAAGCGCAACATTATTTTTTCATTATCGGCGCACTTATATTATGCACCGCACCGGTAATACTCCTAGCTACCGCACACATTAACAGTGATGCCAGCGAGAACACCAAGCTAGAGTTTGGGCGCCATGACACCTGGCGCATGCTTCGCGAGGAAAACACCCATATTGCCTCGCTCTCTCAGCTGCTACGCCGCGCGGGGCTGTTTACCAGCGCACAACAGATCAAAGCGATTTCTTTTACCTTGGTCGCTTGCCTAGTATTGGGCGTAATTGCCGCGGCGGCGAGTCTGTTTAAGGGGCTGGCGATCGGGCAGGTCTTGGCCATCACCGGTGCGACAGTGATTGGCAGTATTGTACTGGCCTACCTCATTCTAAAAAACCAAGCAGACGAGCGACAAAACGCCTTAGAAAAAGAAACCATGATGTTAATCCAGACCACGCGCATGCTATGGCGTGTCGGCCTGTCTTTACCCAAAACCCTTGGCATTATTTGCGAGCAACTGTCAGAACTGTCACCCAACTGCGCCAAGGAGCTTTCCCTTGCAGCGAATAAAATTGAGTCGGGGCAGAGTCAAGAAGAGGCCCTTTACGAGCTTATCAATAGCTGCAGTGCAGAGGGCTTCAAGGAGTATTTGATTGTAATCCGTCAGCAGTCCATTACTGGCGGCAGTATCGATAAGTCTCTTGACGAACTCTACTTGCTCTTACAAAACCGTCGGCGGCTTAGCTTACAAGAGCAGGTCAATAAAATATCGGGAAAGATGTCATTGGTTATGATGCTGTTTTTATTTCCCGCTTTGGTATTACTTGCAGCTGGCCCTAGCTTTTTCTCCATGGTGCAAGCGCTGAACGAGTTAGGTGGATGATGAATACGTCAATAAACAACGCTTGTTTTCGACGCTTTCTGCCGTTGATGCTGGCATCACTGCTGTTATCAGCATGCGCCTCAGCGCCCTCGCAACTATCGCAAAACCGTGCAGATTGTGGTGCGTCATTGAGCCAAACCCAACGGGTAAAACTAGATCTTGTTGAGCAGTTATTGTCAGAAGGCAGTTATTTCTCTGCACAGGCGCACCTGGAACAGGATGACAGTAATAGTCCTCGGGCCCTTTGGTTGACCGCCGAAGCACAACGTAAGACGGGGATGCTGAGTGAGGCCTACGACAACTACAGAGACCTCAGCCTAACCTGCATGACCGCTGCCGGACACGCTGGCATGGCGAAGATACTTGCCACCCGTGGCGATCTAGCCATTGCCCATCAGCACATGTTGAAAGCCAGACACCTCGCCCCTACCAGCGCAGATGTTCGCAATGACTACGGCTTCATTCTCCTGGCAATGCGAGACTTCAAAGCAGCCCAACGAGAGTTTATGACCGCATTGCAACTGAAAAATGGTCATCCGGTCGCTCTGCGTAACATGATCATCAGCCTGATACTTGATGGTGACACCCGAACCGCACTACGCCTCGCTCAAAACAACGACATTAATAGTGCAGAATTTAATCAGCTCCTTGAAAAAGCAAACCATTTCACAGAGCCCACTGTCGCCAAACGCGCCATTGTTAGATAGGGAATTAACGTATGAAAAATCGACTATTGATACTTTCATCACTCGCCTTTAGTTGTGCGGTCACCGCGGGCGAACCTAGCTATGACATTAGCCGCGACACTGCAACAACCCGAGCCCTAGACGCTCAACGTTCTGGAGAAATAGCCTCTGATATTCCTCAGAAGCAGAACGGCGCCTCGCGCGCATTAAGCTACAAGCGCTATACCGAAAGCTTTGACCGCCCGATTCCCGTGTCATTTATCGACACAGACTTTAAAACGGAATAGTAATGAGTGCTGCCCGCCGCTTTATTCGCCAGCCAACGCCTTCGCAACAGAGAGGGGTAATGACGCTGACCTTAGCTGCGTTGATGTTGGCAATAACTGCTTTTCTTGCGCTCTCAGTCGATACTGGCAGGCTCTTTCTTGAGAAGCGCACCCTACAAAGGCAGGCTGACTTAGCGGCCCTGGAAACGTCGTTGACTTATTGTCGCGACCAATCGCTAGATGATGACGGCCTATTTGCGGCCGCCCAGGCGGCATTGGCTAGTGAGCGCAATAATTTTCGTGGCGATGCGGGCGGCATTGCGGTTGTGCTCGGTGAGATTACGAGCGCTGACGACGGCAACGGTGGTAGCGTCAAACAATTCACCGCAAGCGCAGATGGAAAGGCCGTACAGGTCACGCTGACGCGAACAATACGTGCATCCCTTTTCGGCAGTGTAGTACCTGGCGGCAGCCAAACAATTACTATTGAGGCGCGGGGCGCTGCAGAAGCTTGCCAGCCCGTCGCATCGCTACATTTGCGCAGCAATTTACTCAATGTCGACTCAAGCCAATCAGCGCTTCTTAACGGCGTCTTAGGCGGCTTGTTAGGTACTACCCTTAACCTCAGTGTCGCACAGTGGGACGGTCTACTGGACACAAACCTCAATTTGCTGAGTTACCTTGATGCTCTGGCCGTTGATCTCGGCATCTCTGCAGGAGACTATGACAGCGTACTTAACGCCGACGTTAGTCTGGGAGATCTACTCGACGTCGGCGCAGATGTACTGGAGTTAGGCGGTAATACCGCTGCGGTTAGCGCATTTCGTGATCTCGTCTTAGCCATCCCTGGGGCCACTCCGCTGATATCGCTCGGTGAGCTGCTTGAGGTGCAAACGGGAGCACCCGAAGCCGCACTAGATATTGGCCTACAAGCAATGCAACTTGTTCAAGGGACCATTCAACTGGCGAATAGCAAATCCGCGATCGCCGCCGACATACCCATAAACCTTCTCGGCTTAGCGGGCGCAACGGTAAAACTGCAAGTGACCGACCCGCCAAGACTCATGGCCACGGGCAACCCAAAACTCGCTGCAGATGCGCCTTACGGCGGAGATGCGATATTTGTCAGATCAGCCCAAGTACGCACATTTATTTCGCTGGATCTGCCAATTGTCGGCGCTACCTTAAATACGCTGCTAAGCCTCGTAAATGACAACCCTTTACTAAGCGGGGTTGCTGGTACAGTCAGCAGCTTGCTGTCACTGGATATACTCGGCGTACTTCAGGGGCTGAGCTGCGTGGTTTACTGTGATATTCAGAGAGACCTTTTAGATATCGAAGTGCTGAGCTCGCCGAGGTTGGATATCCTTCTTGAAGCAGGCAGCGGCGACGGCCGCGTAACCGATTACGATTGCGACGGCGAAGACAAAGCACTGGATGCGCTCGCCAATAGCTCCGCTGTCAGCGTACTGGTCGGCAGCCTGGGCAGCGATATGAATGATGCCGCTACTAACGCCTTCGATGAAGCTTCACCGAGCGTGGAGCCCATTCCAATACTCGATATCGGCACCAAGCGGGTACGCTACCAGTGCACCCTGCTGCTGATTTGCTGGACTGAATACTGGGACGGCAGCGCTTGGGATGGTGATCCCAGTGCCGCCGAGCGGGATGCGTTCTCTGGAGGTGGGCTGGGCCTGAGTTTAGACTCCGATTTGCTCGCGGGCTCAGAAACCCTGAATTTCGCCAATAACCCATCCGATGACTACCTACCCGAGTTCGGTGTAGATCCAATAGATGAGGCCTATCAAAGCGTTGATACTCAAAGCCTGGTTGATAACTTAGAGGGCGATTTGCTGGGCTTAAACCTCGAGTTCTACGCCCCCACCAACAGCGGCGATGGTATTACCGGAAACGCGCTCGGTGGACTCCTCTTCCTCGTCGGCTCAGCCGCCAATGCGCTGACGGGCGCAATTGAAGCGATTATCACATCTACGCTCTCTCCACTGCTGACAGCCATTATTAATCAGCTGTTGGATGCGCTCGGCGTCAGTTTGGCCGAGACCGAAGTAGGCGCAGCCATGACCTGCGAGAGTGATAGAGTGAGGCTCGTAATGTAGCGCGAGCATTTTCACCTTAATGCTGCCTCCTGCAAAAAAATATAGTCTGACAACCACTACTGTTACACTGTAAAAAAACAAGAATCTGCCGGCTGTAACCACAATGAACTTCAATGACTACCTCACCCTTCTCGCGAAAAATGGCGGCTCCGACTTATTTCTCAGCACCGGCGCTCCGCCGTGCGCGAAATTTCACGGGAAACTCAAACCTCTAGATAAAGACCCATTTACACCAGGCGAGATCAGAGACATCGCCTACGAAATTATGGATGGCGAGCAACAGAAAGAGTTCGACCAAGAACTCGAAATGAACCTTGCTTACGCCATTCCTAAAGTTGGCCGTTTTCGCGTCAATATATTTAAACAACGCAACGAAATCTCGATAGTAGCTCGTAATATCGTCACCGATATTCCTAACGTCGACTCCCTGGGGCTACCCTCAGTTTTGAAAGACGTGATTATGACAAAACGAGGCCTGGTGCTATTCGTTGGGGCAACGGGTTCTGGCAAATCAACGTCTCTGGCAGCACTTATTGATCACCGGAATACCAACAGCAGTGGTCATATAATTACCATCGAAGATCCGATTGAGTTCATACACCGGCACAAGCGCAGCATTGTTAATCAACGCGAAATTGGTGTGGACACGCGCAGTTTCCACCAAGCCCTGAAAAATACTCTCCGGCAGGCACCTGATGTCATTTTAATCGGAGAAATCCGCGACCGTGAAACGATGGAACATGCCATTGCCTTTGCCGAAACTGGGCACTTATGTATTTCCACACTGCATGCCAATAACGCCAACCAAGCACTCGACCGGATCATTAACTTCTTTCCCGAAGAGCGCCGGAATCAATTACTGCTCGACCTCTCTCTCAACTTAAAGTGCTTTGTCTCTCAGCGTCTGATTCCCACCCTAGATGGCAAACGCTGCGCTGCTATCGAGATCTTATTGGGCACGCCAACCGTCGCCCAGGCTATTCACAAAGGCGAAGTCGAGTCGATCAAAGAGATCATGGCAAAATCAGAAAATCTGGGGATGCAAACCTTTGATGCCGCCCTGTTCAAGCTTTACGAGGAAGGGAAAATTTCTTTTGAGGATGCGTTGAAAAACGCTGATTCATCCAACAACCTGCGTCTCAGAATTAAACTAGAAAGCACGAGAGGCATTCCCGCCGGCGAAGAAGAACCTGATACAAGCAGTAGTAATAGAAAAGCTGATAACGCTTTCAGCCTGCAAATTGAGGAAGAACCTCCAGAGCCCGAAAGTTAAACCGAAAGGACTCAGGGGCAGTGGTCAGTGCCCCTGAACCAGTTGGCTGCAACGCTACTCTTCGCTGGCCTCTACACTTTCTTCTGCCTTCTTGGCAGCCGGCTTCGGTAGCAGCTGCTCGCGAATGGCCGATTCAATTTCATTGGCGATTTCGGGGTTCTCACTCAAGAAACGTGCAGCGTTGGCCTTACCCTGACCAATCTTGTCGCCTTTATAGGCATACCAGGCACCAGATTTATCAACTAAGCCCAGTTTGACGCCCAAGTCGATAACTTCACCCATGCGGTAAATACCACGGCCATACATGATTTGAAATTCAGCTTGCTTAAAGGGCGGTGAAACCTTGTTTTTCACAACTTTAACGCGGGTTTCGTTACCAACAACTTCATCGCCCTCCTTCACCGCGCCGGTGCGACGAATATCCATGCGAACTGACGCGTAGAATTTCAGGGCATTCCCGCCAGAGGTGGTTTCGGGGTTACCAAACATAACCCCAATCTTCATACGAATCTGGTTGATGAAAATCACCAGCGTATTGGTCTGCTTGATACTGCCAGTAAGCTTCCTCAGCGCCTGGGACATCAGTCTCGCTTGAAGGCCAACGTGAGAGTCACCCATGTCGCCCTCGATTTCAGCCTTCGGCACCAGCGCGGCGACCGAATCGATAACAATGACATCGACAGAGCCGGACCTAACCAGCATATCGGTAATTTCCAGCGCTTGCTCCCCGGTGTCGGGCTGAGAAACCAGCAAATCTTCCAAGTTTACACCAAGCTTTTCGGCATACTGGGGGTCAAGAGCGTGCTCTGCGTCAACAATCGCCACTGTCTTGCCCAGCTTTTGCGCTTCAGCCATTACTTGCAAACACAGCGTGGTTTTACCCGAAGACTCAGGACCATATATCTCTACGATTCTTCCAAATGGCAGGCCACCGATCCCAAGGGCAACATCCAAACCCAATGAGCCGGTGGAAACAGAGGGCATAATTTCACGAGAGCTATCCCCCATTTTCATAATTGAGCCCTTACCAAACTGGCGCTCAATTTGCCCTAATGCCGACTCCAGAGCCTTCTGTTTGTTGGCGTCCATAGTTTCTCACCCTTCTTCATGTCGCTAGTGGTCTCAACCACACTTGCGAGGCCGCTGACTAATTACTGTATATATACTCAGTATTATATAAGGCGTTGTCAATCCCTGCTGAAAAAAAGTCCTGCTCGCGACGCTGGCGACACAACGAGGCATTCCGTAAACTTCTCGCTTTTCCCCAGCAAAGTGACGAGCGGAGTTTTCCCTCGGGTTCGGAGAGTGATTATGAATGCAGGCATCGACCTGGCCCAGCACACGCCAATGATGCAGCAATACCTGAAAATTAAGGCGCAACATCCGCAGGAGTTACTATTTTACCGGATGGGCGACTTTTATGAGCTCTTTTTCGATGACGCAAAACGCGCTTCCGACTTGCTGGATATCACCCTCACCGCCCGCGGAAAATCCGGCGGAAACCCAATTCCCATGTGCGGCGTTCCCTATCACGCCGCGGAAGGCTACCTCGCTCGCCTGGTAAAATATGGCGTTTCCGTCGCAATTTGCGAGCAAGTCGGTGACCCCGCCACCAGCAAAGGCCCAGTGGAAAGAAAGGTCGCGCGCATTGTCACCCCTGGAACACTGAGCGATGAGGCGCTGCTCGATGAACGCCGCGACAATTTACTGGTCGCCTGTTGCCGACAAGAAAATACCTTCGGGCTAGCCGTTCTCGATATGAGCAGCGGCCGCTTCAGTGTATCAGAGTTAACAAATGAGTCAGCCTTGCTGAGCGAGTTGCAACGGCTGCGCCCAGCCGAGCTGCTAATACCCGAAGATTTTGGCGGCGAGTGGTTGCCAGATTTACCCGGTAGGCGTGCCCTTCCGCCTTGGGACTTCGATAGCGAAAGTGCGCTGCGACTGTTGTGTAGCCACTTCCAGGTTCAAGACCTCGCCGGCTTCGGCTGTGACAACCTGCCCGTCGCAACAGCAGCTGCCGGCTGCTTATTGCAATACGTGAAAGATACACAGCGCTGCGAATTACCCCACATTCGACGACTCCAGCACGATGCATGCGAGCGGGCTGTCGCCATGGACGCCGCCACCCGCCGCAACCTGGAGCTTGATACAAATCTCGGCGGCGGTACCGACAACACCCTTGCCTCCGTGATTGATCGCTGCCAGACAGCGATGGGCAGCCGGCTTCTCAAACGCTGGCTTCATCGCCCGCTGCGCGACCGAGCAGTATTAGAGGCTAGGCGAAACAGTATCGCAGCGCTGATTCAGGATTATCACTTTGAATCCATTCGCGAACAGCTAAAAGCCATTGGCGACCTGGAAAGAATTTTGGCGCGTGTTGCGCTGCGTTCGGCCCGCCCCCGGGATCTTTCCCGGCTGCAGAGCTCCCTTGCCATTTTGCCGCCCCTGCAGCAACTTTTAGCGGCAATTCCCACGGAACATATTCGTGGGATCGCGACAGATATCAGTACCTTCCCAACACTCGCTGAACTGCTACAAACGGCCATTATCGACAATCCGCCTATGGTCATTCGGGACGGCGGCGTCATTGCACCGGGCTATGATGCCGAGCTGGATGAACTACGAAGCCTGAGCAGTGATGCTGGCGAATTTTTGGTGGCAATGGAACAGCGCGAAAAAGAGCGGACCGGACTCAGCAGCTTAAAGGTCGGCTATAACCGTGTGCACGGCTATTACATAGAAATCAGCCGTACACAGGCGGAAAATGCTCCAACAGAATATATTCGTCGGCAAACCTTAAAAAATGCCGAACGCTTTATCACGCCGGAACTCAAAGAGTTCGAGGACCGCGCACTCAGCAGCAAAAGCCGCGCACTGGCGCGAGAAAAAGCGCTCTACGAAGCATTACTGGATCGTTTGAATGAGCATCTAGGTGCTCTACAGCTCTCGGCACACGCACTGTGCGAATTAGATGTGTTAAGCAACCTCGCAGAACGCGCCGTACAACTGGACTTCTGTGAACCGGAGTTTACCGACAATGGTTGCATCGATATCGAACAGGGGCGTCACCCTGTGGTCGAGAGCGTTCTAGACGAACCCTTCATCGCCAACGACCTCAACCTGGATCGCCGTCGCAGAACCCTCATCATTACCGGCCCGAATATGGGCGGTAAATCGACCTATATGCGCCAGACCGCGCTGATTGTTCTGCTGGCCCATATCGGCAGTTTTGTTCCGGCGAAACGCGCCAAGCTAAGCGTCGTTGACCAAATCTTCACTCGCATCGGCTCCTCAGACGACCTGGCCGGCGGTCGCTCGACCTTTATGGTGGAAATGACCGAGACGGCAAATATTCTCCACAACGCCACACAAAACAGCCTGGTGTTAATGGATGAAATTGGTCGCGGTACCAGCACCTTTGACGGTCTCTCGCTCGCCTGGGCCAGCGCCATTGAACTCGCGGACAAGGTCAAGGCCTTTACCCTGTTTGCCACCCACTACTTTGAATTAACGGTACTGCCCGAAACCTACCCCTGCGCGGCCAATGTCCACCTAGGTGTGCGGGAATTCAAAGACCATGTCGTCTTCTTGCACCGCCTTGAAGAGGGGCCAGCTAATCGCAGTTATGGCCTACAAGTGGCAAAACTTGCCGGAATGCCCGAAAAAGTCATCTCGGCCGCTCGCAGTAAACTCAATGAGCTGGAACAACAGGCGATCGCTCCGGTGATAAAAACCAGTGGCCCGCAAGCGGATTTGTTTGCCAGCACCACCCTCTCAGCGGTCGACGAGGCACTGGCGGACATCGACCCCGATGCGCTGACTCCCCGCCAAGCCCTGGAAGCCCTCTATCACCTCAAAGAATTGGGTGATAAGTGATCAATATCGGCTCATCAGTAAAACAAATTATGTACACCTAAATTATTGTTAAGGCTGACGCTGTACCGATATTTTTTCCTGGTGTTACAATGCGCGCTTGCCGATTCACAGTCAGAGAGTAAGGGGCTGACCAAAATGACTTTTGTTGTAGGTGAAAATTGCATCAAGTGTAAGCACACAGACTGTGTGGAAGTATGTCCTGTTGACTGTTTTTACGAAGGCCCGAACTTTCTGGTTATTCACCCAGATGAGTGCATCGATTGCGCACTGTGTGAGCCCGAGTGCCCGGTAGAAGCCATTTTCTCGGAAGATGAACTCCCAGATGATCAACAAGTATTCCTCGAGCTGAATGCCGAGCTCGCAGAGGTTTGGCCGAATATCACAGAAATGAAAGATGCTCCGGCCGACGCAGAAGAATGGGCAGGAAAGCCTGACAAACTCCAGTACTTAGAGAGATAATCACTCTTTGTCTGCTGCGAAAAAGCCCGCTCAATGCGGGTTTTTTTATGCCTGACTCCCGCCCATATTCCTCAGCCTCACCAACGACAAGGGAACAAAGTCGCTGAATTTGCGTCACAGCTACACCATGTCACGGCATGGCCAATGCAAAAGAGCTAGCGACAGAAAGACCCATCGTCAGCGTTTGCACAGCGAGGCGCAAGGAACATCGACGCCCGAAACCTAACAACTATGGAGCGTATTCATATGAAGAAATTCACGTCATTCTTTGATCATGTTTTTCTCGGACGAGGCATCTTAATGGTTGCGATAACACTCGGTGGCACAGCTGCTTTAACGGCGTGCGACCGCAACGAGGGCCCTGTTGAAGAAGCGGCGGAAAGCGTTGATGAAAGCTTTGAAAGCGCCAGAGATTCCTACCAAGAGGGCGTGGAAGAGGTTAAAGACGAATACGACGATCACACCACTGAATAAGCCCCTCGCCGGAGAAAGGTCAGCCCTGCTGACCTTTCATATCGTGCCTTTTAGCTTTTGACAGCGCCCCTACACTCTCGCTTTAATTAGCGTTTTCACGCCAACCGAATAGGACTCCCTTGGACGCTGCCAGCATCAACACCCTTTTTCTGATCGGCGCCAGCCTCGTCGCAGCCAGCATCCTCGTTAGCTCCGTGTCCTCACGGCTGGGCATTCCTATTCTTCTCATCTTTTTAGGTGTCGGCATGCTCGCGGGCGAAGAAGGCCCGGGAGGTATTCGCTTCGACAACTTTTCAACCGCCTACCTCATTAGCAATCTTGCTCTGGCGGTTATCCTCCTTGATGGCGGCATGCGCACGCGAATAAGCAGTTTTAGGGTTGCACTGTGGCCCGCCCTGTCACTCGCCACCTTTGGTGTTGTGATTACCGCAGCGCTCACCGGCTGGATCGCCACACTGCTTTTCCCTCTCACCTGGATGGAGGGCCTGCTAATAGGTGCCATCGTCGGCTCCACCGATGCTGCAGCCGTTTTCTCGCTATTAGGCGGTAAGGGCCTCAATGAGCGGGTTGGCGCCACCCTGGAAATAGAGTCGGGCAGCAACGACCCGATGGCGATGTTCCTGACGATCAGTCTTATTGAATTACTGCGCAGCGCCCAACCACTCTCATTTTCACTGGCGGTGGATTTACTGTGGCAGTTTGGCTTAGGAATCGGCCTGGGTGTCGGCGGCGGCTACCTGCTGTGGCGCTTAATCAATAAAATGGAACTCGCCAGTGGCCTCTATCCCCTGCTGGCTGTTAGCGGCGGCCTGGTTATCTATGCCCTCACCACCGCAGCTGGCGGCAGCGGTATTCTCGCTATTTACCTGTGTGGTTTGGTGCTAGGGAATCGCCCGGTGCGCAACCGCCACGGTATTTTGCATATGTTTGACGGCTTAGCCTGGCTCAGCCAAATCGCGATGTTCTTGGTGCTGGGACTATTAATTACCCCTAGCGAGTTATTTGCAGTGACCCTGCCTGCCCTCGCACTGGCATTGTGGATGATCTTCTTTGCACGGCCGCTCGCCGTATTCACCAGCCTATTGCCCTTCAGGAGCTTTGCCCTGCGTGAACGGGCCTTCATAGCCTGGGTTGGGCTACGCGGCGCGGTACCCATTATCCTGGCGATATTCCCGATGATGGCAGGCCTGGAAGACGCCCAACTCTACTTCAATGTCGCCTTTTTTATTGTTTTAGTATCGCTGTTATTCCAGGGAAGCAGCCTGAGCTGGGCGGCGCGACGCGCCGATGTCGTCGTGCCCGCGACGCCGGCCCCGGTTTCGCGCGTTGGCCTTGAGATACATATCGCCAGTCAATGGGAGCTCTTCGTCTACACCCTCGCTGCGGACAAGTGGTATATCGGTCGGCCATTAAAGCAGCTGCACATGCCCGAGAATACGCGGATCGCGGCATTATTCCGCGACCGACAGCTCCTCCACCCAAGTGGCAGTACACTGCTCCTAAGCGGAGATATTCTCTGTGTCATCGCACACGATGTAGATCTGCCAGCCCTTGGAAAGCTGTTTAGCGAGGCGCCGACGCAAGGCTTGGATATGCGCTTCTTCGGCGACTTTATTCTTCAAGCAGATGCGCGCTTAGCCGATATTGCCCAGCTCTATAACTTGAAGGTCAACGAGAAGAATGCCGGCCTCACCCTCGCGCAATTTTTATCTCGGCGATTGTCCAGCAAACCGGTGTTGGGCGACCACATTCGATGGCAGAACATGATCTGGACGGTCGCCGAGATGAAAGGCAAACGCATCAGCAAAATAGGCTTGCGCAGCGACTCAACTGAGGGCTTGCCTTAGGGCCCGTTTACGCTAGTTACGTTACGCCCGTTGCGGCTAAAAATTGCCACCCCAGCAAGTGCAATTCAATGAATGTGAGCAGGCCCTAGAATAGGGATTTCATCGTTCCGCCATCTACCACCAACGATGAGCCAGTGATGTAACTGGCCGCATCCGACAGCAGAAATGCACCGGCGCGACCGAACTCCTCCGGCTCACCGTAACGCCCGAGCGGAATCAACGCCTCATTGGCGGCCCGTTGCTGCTCAACCGCCACTTCTCTCATCTGCGCCTGATTGGCATCCAGCGACTTTATACGGTCTGTATAGATTATCCCTGGAATCAAATTGTTAACGCGGATTTGGTCAGCAGCCAGGGAACGACTCAGACTCTTTGCCAAACTACTGACGCCCGAACGCATCACATTAGACAACAAGAGAAAATCGATCGGCTCTTTTACCGATGACGACGTCAGCATCAAAATTGCTCCCCCGCCCGCACTGCGCAGGTGAGGAAGGGTTTCCCTCACTAGGCGCACCGCGCTCATCAGGGTTAAGTTGAATGCACTTTGCCAGTCATCATCGGTAAACGCGTCAAAGCCCCCGGGAGGTGGTCCACCAGCATTGACCAAGACCCCATTCACCTCACCAAACTCCTCCACGCCTCGAGCCACCCAAGCGCGAATGCTCTCTGCATCAGCCATATCCAGGCCCGCGCCCACAACGCGGGTGCCGTAACGTTCCGCTAGCAGGGCTGCCGATGCCTGCGTTCGCTGCACATCGCGACTACCCAATAGCAGCGTTGCTCCGGCCTGGGCCAGGTTCTCAGCGATGGCATAGCCCAACCCTTTACTGGCACCCGCCAACAAAAAGACCTTCCCGTTCACACCTAAGTCCATTTCCTCTCTCCTGAAACATGACACCGCGACAGCGTCCACCCACTCCATAGCGCCCTGAATTGCATCTAAACACCGACAATACCGGCCGTTAAATTATCGAAGTCGGCCACGAAAACCGCCGAATTTCGGGCTTTGTCACGGTTTTGGGGCAAAAATCGCATTTTCGTGAAAAAAAGATGACAAGCCCACTCCCAGCTGTCAACATTGCTATCGCATCAGCATAGAAGTGACCTTATGGCCAGCAATACATCCTCCAGTTATCACCACGGCAATCTCCGTCAAGAGCTGATGGAGCTTGCAGAAAAACACTTGGTCGAGGGCGGCGTCCGCGACCTGAGCTTGCGTGCCCTCGCCCGCGAAATCGGCGTATCGCAAACCGCTCCCTATCGCCACTTTCGCGACAAAAATGCGCTACTCGCGGCTCTCGCAACAGAGGGCTTTAAACGCTTTTTTGAAATGGGGCGCCCCAGTGAAGAAGAGCCCCGGGCGGACAAAAGCTTACTCTATTTTGGCTTGGCCTATGTGAAGTTTGCGCGAGAGCACACTGAACTATTTCATCTGATGTTCGGCCCGGCCCTACAACCTCGTAACCAATACCCCGAATTGTTTGCGGCCGGCCGCGAGGCGATCTATAAAGTGCGCGCGGGCGTGGAGCGTGGTCTCGCCAACGGCGAACTTCGCCCCTTAGACAACGTTGCATCTATTGCCCACACGGTATGGGCAGCCGTGCATGGCGTGACCACACTGATGCTGGACCACGCGGACACCTATGGCTACCACCGCGACTTGCACCTTCAAGCTGAAAAATCTATGCGCATGATGATCGCAGGCCTCTGCACGGACCCGAGCTACATTTCGACACTGCCTGACGAGTCGACGCACTACCCTCCAGAGTCGGCACAGAAGGCTTCGGCATAGCTTTCCATCACGCTCCGCGCAGTAACACTGTCGCGGAGCTGCGCAACATTTTTCGGCTACTCGCCAACACCAGCAGTGCTAATATGCCAGCCCCTGCCACACTCGCTAGCGGTATTGCCGCCCAATACAGAAGTACTTCTGACTGCATGACCCAGCGCTGAATAAAAAACAAACAAAAATTGGCACCCAGCCCAGCAACCGCCCCGGCCAGTGCGCCCAGCAACGCAAATTCACCGATGACTACCGCGAATAAAAAACGGTTTCTGGCGCCCAAGGTTCGCAACAGCGCGTTTTCCTGTTTGCGGGTTTGGAAACTCAGCATCACATTTGCAGCGCTAATCAGTAAGGCGCTCACCAGCACCAGTAAAAGCACCACAGCCAGTGCACGAGATAGCTGCGCAACCACGCCTTGAACCTGTTTAAGTACTGCGCCAATTTCAATCAGACTGACCGTCGGGTAGCGGCCGAGCAAATCGACCAATAGCGGGCGCTGCGAGTCGTCGAGGTAAAAACTGGTAATGTAGCTACCGGCGTAACTGCGCAACGCGTCCTCTGGAAACAGGAAGTAAAAGTTCGGACGCATACTGGCCCAGTCGAGCTGCCGTAAACTCGCAACCGTCGCGGTTAAATCTCTGCCGCCAACGTTAAAACGTAACGCCGTGCCCACAGTAATATTGAGGCGTTGAGCCAATTCTTGCTCCACTGACACAGGGTTTGTCTGCAGTGGCTCAGCAGCCTGGCTCCACCACTGACCAGCGATCAGTTGATTGTCCTCTGGCAGCACCTCTGACCAACTGAGATTCAACTCTCGGTCCACACCCGTATTTCGGGTTTCCAGACCCTCAATGTTCTGCAATGGCATGTTGTCGATTTCTACGAGGCGACCACGAACCATTGGATACAAGCCTGCGTGGTGAATACGGCGGTCAGCGAGGAAGGCCTCCAGCGGCTCGACATCACGACCGGCAATATTGATCAAAAAGTAGTTGGGCGTGTCCTCAGCTACCTGTTGCTGCCAGTCCTTAAGGAGTAATTCCCGTAACAGCAGTAAACTCACCAGCACCATCAAGGCAAGGGCGATGCTGGCAGTTTGAAAGGCGTTGGCGTAGCGCCGCCGATAAATGCTCGACACAGCCAGGCGTTGAGCACTGCCCGGCAGTCGACCGCTGAGGCGACGAATACCTGTCAGCGCCATAAGCACGACACCAGCCGCCGCCACAAGTAACACTGAACAACCCAGCATCAGCGCAATGACCAGTGAGAGATCTCCGCTATACCAGTACATCAGCAACCCTAAGCCCGCAGCCCCGGCGGCAGTCGCAAGGCGAACCCCACCCTCGAGCGATTCATCGCGGCGCAACACGTGAACGGGCGATACGCGGCTCAAACGCACTATCGGTGGCATGGCAAAGCACAACAGGCACAACGCTGCACTGACAATAGCCATCCAAAGCGGTCGCAAACTTCCAGCCGGCGGGGTTGCAGACACCAGGTCACTGAGGCTGGCAAACAACAAATATTGCACGGCAACGCCAACCAAGCCTCCCAGCACCGAGGCAAGAAGCAATACCAGCAGTAACTGCCGAAGGTAGTGCAGTAAGATATATCGCCGACTCGCCCCCAATGTTTTCATTAAGGCCACCGCGTCAATGTTGCGCTGGCCGTAGCGCTGGGCCGCCAGCGCAATGGCCGCCCCCGCCAGTGCCAAGGTAAGGCTAGCAGCCAATAGAAGGTACTCTTCTGCGCGCGCCAAAGCGCTGGCCAGCGCTGGCTGGTTGTCTTCGATATTCAGCCACTTTTGCCCCGGCAACAAACTGGCGCTGAGAGTTTGCCGATATGCCACGAATGCCGCGTCATCGCCGGCGAAAAGATAGCGGTAGTCCACAACGCTCCCGGGCTGTACCACCTCGGTGGCACCCAGGTCTTCCAAATTCATTAGCCCGCGAGGACCGTATATATTCAACGCAGAACTGCGGTCGGGCTCATCAACCAATACCCGCGTTGCCACTAGCGCTTTTTCCCCTACCTCAACGGTCTGACCCAGGGTAATACCGAGCGTCGCCATCGCCCGTGAATCCAGCCAAACTTCCCCTGCCAATGGCCCGTGCTCAACCCCCTCCCCATCGGCAAACATCTGCTTGGGTGCGCGAAGCTCGCCCCTCAATGGGTAGGATGCGGAGGCGGCACGCATAGACACCAGCAACATCTCTTCACTGGCATAGACCATTGTGCGAAACGCCACAAGCTGCGCTGTGCGCAGGCCCTCAGAGCGCGCGTTATCCAGCCATTGCGGCTCAATCGGTCGTGGGCTGGTCAGCACATGATCTGCAGCCAAAAAGGTGCGACTTTGCGTCGCCATCGTCGCTTGTAAACGTTCTGAGAAACCGGCAATACCACTAACGCTGGCGACCGCTAGGCTAAGGGCGATACACAATAGGCCCAGCTCGCCACCGCGCCAGGCGCGCAGCCATTGCTTGAGCATCAACATGGGCATTGCCGCTGCAATTCTGACAACTCACCATCGTACATTTCAAACACTCGCTGGCAGTGGTCTGCCAAGCCCTGCTCATGGGTCACCAGTACCAATGTAGTGCCTTTGTCTCGGTTCAAGCTGAACAACAGCTCGGTGATATGTGCGCCGGTTTTAGCATCAAGATTGCCGGTAGGTTCATCGGCAAACAGGATCGCGGGCTCACTGGCAAAAGCGCGCGCTATCGCTACCCGTTGCTGTTCACCACCGGAGAGCAGCCGCGGATAGTGGTGCTGCCGATGTCCTAACTCCAGCTCCTCAAGCAGCGTTGACGCGCGCTGACGCGGCGCTTCCATGCCCGCCAACTCTAGCGGCAGCATCACATTCTCCAGTGCCGTTAGTGAGGGCAGCAGCTGGAAGGACTGAAACACAAACCCCACCGAGCGTGCCCGCAGCGCCGCCCGTTGATCCTCACTCATGGACGCCAAAGACTGGCCTTGAAGCAGAACATCACCTTCGCTCGGCGAGTCCAGGCCTGCCAACAAACCGAGCAACGTAGACTTCCCCGACCCAGACGGCCCAACAATTGCCGCGCTCTGCCCCGCCTTGATTTCGAGATCGATCCCTTTCAGTATTCTTAGCTCGCCATCACCACTGGGGACTGTCTTGCTGAGCTTTTCAACTTTTATCATTCGCCTTCCTGTACTGCATTTGCTGGTCGTTGCCTGCGGCTTTGCATTTAGTGTATCGCTCCATGCTCAGGACCGCAGTAGCCCGCGACTACTTATTCTTGGTGATAGCCTCAGCGCCGCCTATGGCATGGCGCCTGAAAAGGGTTGGGTCGCCCTACTGGCCCGCGACTTAGCCGACAGTGCAACCATTATTAATGCCAGTGTTAGCGGCGAAACGACCGAAGGAGGCCTGCAGCGCTTGCCGGGTTTACTGCAAGAACATGCCCCCGACGTCGTGGTGCTCGAGCTGGGTGGCAACGATGGTTTGCGGGGCTACCCACTAACACGTGTACGCAACACGCTTAGCGAAATGATCACCCTGAGCAGAGAAAGCGGCGCAAAAATACTCCTTGTGGGAATGCGCATTCCGCCCAACTACGGGCGGCGCTACAGCCTCGGGTTTGAGAACATCTACCCGGCATTGGCCGAGGAGCACACGCTGCCGCTTGTGCCCTTTTTACTCGAAGGCATCGCCGGGGACGCCACACTAATGCAGAATGACGGCATCCACCCCAACGCCCAGGCACAACCTGCGATGGCGGCTACGGTGGGCGATGCACTTCGGCCAATATTGATGGCGCTGGAAGAAAAAAACTAGGCGTGTAAGCCTCCTCGAGTAAGCCGCTCCGGGTCGAGATAGCCTAATAATTCCTCGCGGGAATATGTCGTCATCTCTTCGGCAACATCGAGGATATCGCGCTGTTCGCTGTATGCTCGCTTTGCAATCTCAGCCGCCCTCAAATAGCCAATTAGCGGGTTTAACGCCGTTACCAACACCGGGTTTTTAGCCAGGGCAGCCTGTAAGTTGTTGTGATTTACCTGGAAATCAACAATGCATTGATCGGCCAGAGCAGTGCATGACGACGCCATCACATCGATACTCTGCAGCAGGTTATAGGCAATAACCGGCAACATAACATTCAACTGAAAATTCCCCGACTGCCCTGCCATGGCAATGCAGGCATCATTGCCGACCACCTGCGCACAAGCCATCGCTACCGCTTCGGGAATCACCGGATTAACCTTACCGGGCATAATACTGCTACCCGGTTGCAGCGCCCGCAGCTGAATTTCGCCAAGCCCGGAGAGCGGCCCGCTGTTCATCCAGCGCAAGTCATTACTGATTTTCGTCAGAGCCACCGCCAGCGTTTTCAATTGCGACGATGCCGACACCGCCGTGTCCTGGCAGGAGATACCCTCAAAAAAATTATTGTTCGGCCGGAAATCGGTATGGGTGTTGCGAGAAATCACCTCGCAAAATGCCGCCGAAAAGCCCTGCGGCGCATTCACACCGGTACCGACCGCCGTGCCGCCCTGGCTTAACAGCCGCAATTCCGACAGGACATGCTGCAGACGCGCCTGTGCTTTCTCAAGCTGACAAGACCACGCCGACATCTCTTGGGCAAGTGTCATCGGCATGGCATCCATTAAATGTGTTCTGCCCGTTTTGACTACGCCTGTCATCGCGCCAGCGCGTTCATCAATCGTCGCCTGCAAACGCTTCACAGCTGGGATCAATATTTCCTGTAGCTTAACGGCAGCGCTGCAGTGTATCGCTGTCGGCACGACATCATTGCTGCTCTGGCTCATATTCACGTGGTCGTTGGCACTGATGGACAGGCCAGACATCTCACTCGCGAGGGTCGCCACCACCTCATTCACATTCATATTTGTACTGGTACCCGAGCCAGTCTGAAACACGTCAACGGGAAATTGGTCGCGAAATTCGCCCGCCAATACGCGGTCCACTGCTTGGATAATGGCCTGACTAATCTCGGCGTCCAGCACGCCCAGCTCGGCATTGACCTCAGCAGCCGCACGCTTGATATGTAATACCGCGTCAATAAAGCTGTCGGGAAGTATCAGCGAACTGATCTGAAAGTTGTCCAATGCCCGCTGGGTTTGGGCGGAAAACTTGGCATCCGCCGGCACGCTGACGTCGCCCATGCTGTCGGTTACCACACGAAATTGGCTCATCTGCTGCCTCCAATCGAGTTATCGCAATGGCCTCCAGTATCCCTACCACGCTCGGCAGATGCAAAACGCGGCGTCAGCTTCTAGAATAGCTGGCCAGCAACGGAGACCGCTATGCACGACTACAGCAATATCGACACAAGCACTTGGCTCGCTTGGGATCGCGATCATATCTGGCACCCCTATGCGTCTGCGCTATCCGCGCCAGAGATGTTCCCGGTTAAATCTGCCAGTGGTGTTGAAATTGTGTTGGCGGACGACAGGCGCTTAGTCGATGGCATGTCGTCTTGGTGGTCGGCGATTCACGGCTACAATGATCCCGTGTTAAACGACGCCGCACAGCGTCAGCTGGCAGACATGTCCCACGTTATGTTCGGCGGCCTGACCCACGCCCCCGCGGCAACACTCGGCAAGCGGCTGGTCGACCTGACGCCGCCACCCCTGCAGCGAGTATTTATTTCTGACTCGGGGTCAGTAGCGGTTGAAGTCGCGATCAAAATGGCGCTGCAATACTGGATCGCCAAGGGGCGGTCAGCAAAGCATCGACTTATCGCGCTTCGCAATGGTTATCATGGCGATACCTTTGCCACGATGGCAGTGTGCGACCCGGTAAACGGTATGCACCATTTATTCAGCTCAGTGTTGAGTCAGCAACTGTTTGCAGAGGCGCCACAAACACCATTTGGGCAGGCAGCCAGTGATGGCGATATGGCCTCGGTGGAAGCGCTGCTTCGCGAGCACCACGGCGACGTTGCGGCCGTTATTGTCGAACCCATCGTGCAAGGGGCTGGCGGCATGCGATTTTATTCTGCCGACTATTTACGCCGCCTGCGCGCGCTATGCGACCGCTATGATGTATTGCTGATTCACGACGAAATTGCCACCGGTTTCGGCCGTACAGGTAAACTTTTCGCCTGTGAGCACGCCGACATCAGCCCCGACATTATGTGCGTTGGCAAGGGGCTAACCGGCGGTTATCTAAGCCTTGCTGCTACCCTGTGCACTGAAGACATTGCCCAAGGTATTTGCCAGGGTGAGGCTGGCGTATTTATGCACGGCCCGACTTTTATGGGAAACCCTCTGGCTTGCGCCATCGCCAATGCCAGCATCGACCTGCTGCTTGCCAACGACTGGCAGGGCAATATCCAGCGTATCGAGCAGGGATTAAAACAAGGCTTATCACCGGCCAGCGAGATCCCGGGCGTTGCGGATGTGCGCTGCCTCGGCGGCATCGGCGTGATTGAAATGGCCGAACCGGTGACGATGGCCTCTATTCAGCGCCGCTTCGTCGATCACGGTGTTTGGATTCGGCCCTTTGGAAAACTCATCTATACCATGCCGCCCTACATCATTGACGACGAGCAACTGGCATTCCTCTGCCGGGAGATTATCGCGGTTATTCGTGAGGAACAGGCACAATGACAGGCGATACCTTCAAGGAGCGCCTTCGCGAGATTATCTTCGGCACAGAGCCAGGTCTGGGCAGGAACTTCGACATCGCGCTTATCATCGTCATCATTGCGAGCGTTTTAGCCCTATTTTTGGACTCCGTGGAGCCCCTGCATGCCGCCTATGGCGAGCTTTTTTACACTGCAGAAATCGCCTTTACCGTGCTGTTTAGTATCGAGTACCTAGCGCGAATATACTGCTCTGTAGACCGAAAACGCTACATCACCAGCTTCTACGGCATCGTCGATCTGCTAGCGACACTGCCCACCTACCTGGCGTTAATTTTACCCGGCGCCCAGCATTTGCTGGTGATTCGCATCTTTCGCGTACTGCGTATTTTCCGCGTGTTTAAGCTTTTCAAGTACATGTCTGAGGCGAATATTCTGGTGCGCTCGATCAAATCGTCGCGCCACAAAATTACCGTGTTCTTCATCACCGTCGTCACACTGGTCATCGTCTTTGGTTCTTTGATGTATTTGGTCGAAGGGCCTGAAAATGGCTTCACGAGTCTGCCGCAAAGCATCTACTGGGCCATCGTCACCGTCACGACAGTCGGCTACGGGGATATTGTTCCCCATTCGCCCCTGGGGCGCGCCATCGCAGCGATGGCAATGGTTACCAGCTACGCCATCATTGCCATCCCAACCGGGATACTCAGCGCGGAGCTCGTGCAAGAAAACCAACGTCAGGCAGGGTTAAAGCGTTGCACGTCTTGCCAACAGGGCAACCACGAACGCGACGCCATTCACTGCAAATACTGCGGTGAATTGCTGCCTGAGCAATGAACGGACACTTTGAGATTCGCGCGCTATGTGGATACAACGAACGATTACTCTACGCGCGAAAGCGCGTGGCTTTCACCTCATCGACAATGAGATCATCGCGCAACTGCCGGAAATATCACAATTATCTGTCGGTTTATGTCAGCTGTTTATTCAACACACCTCGGCATCATTAACGCTTAACGAGAATGCCGACCCCACAGTGCGCAGCGACTTTGAGTATTTTTTCTCCCGCTACGTTCCGGAAGGCGATATCCACTACCAGCATACCGATGAGGGCTGCGACGATCTTCCCGCCCATATTAAAGCCAGCCTATTGGGCAGTAACGTGACAATACCTGTGAGCGAGGGACGGCTTGCCTTGGGTACTTGGCAAGGCGTGTACCTTGGAGAGCACCGCAACAGAGGTGGCCAACGCCGCATTGTTGCGACACTTTTTGGCGAATAATGAGTCTCAGTGGAGGTCTCAGCCAATTCAGCCTCGGTTCAGATACAAGGCCGATAATGTGAACTAAGCGTCATCATTGCAACGCAGCGGCTATGCTATTCTGCCGCGCATTGCTTTAACTACTATTATAAGGATCGATTCATGTTGCGTTTATGGAAATCTGTAGCCGTCTCACTGGCTCTGCTTGGCAGCAGCTTGGGTATAGCACTGGAAGTGGGCGGCAATTTACCCACGCTGGACGTGCCAAGCCGCGGGGAGCTGGTTATGTTGGGCGATAAGGTGAGCTTCAGCCCCTGGTCTAGCACCAGTATCAGCACGGGCAGCCCAGCACTTATTTTTCACATGCCTGCGCGCATGTCATCAGATGCCGCGATAGCCCCCCTTCGCGCACGGCTGGAAGCCGGTGAGTATCCCACTGAGAGTTTCCAATCAATTTCCGTGGTCAACCTTGATGACGCACTGTGGGGAACCTCTGGCTTGGTCGCTGGTGAGCTCGCCAAGAATAAGCGCGCTCACCCCCAAGCTGTGCTCGTTGCCGACGATGCTGGACGCGGGCTAAAGGCCTGGCAATTAAAGTCTCGAACCATTGCGGTTATTTTGCTCAATGCCGAGGGTGAAATTACTTACCTGAAGGAAGGCGAACTGTCGCAGGATGATATTGATACCATTATCGCAAAGCTGGACGCCGAAATTGCCAGTGCGGAGCGTGTTGCGAACAACTGAGTTAGGTCGTAAAAAAGCGCGCCATGTATCAATTGGCGCGCTTCTCCAATAAGCGTTTCAAGTTCTTGAGCATCATTTTCACACCAAAACGCATCACAGGGCTGAATACGGGTAGAAATACCTTGCTAAAGCCCTTTGGCTTCATCGCCATTGTCCACCGCACGCGACAGCGGTTATCCGCCAATTCGTCCACTTCGTAGCGCTCGGCAAAGGACTCGATATTGTCCCGGGTAGCGTGTGTGAAACAAAATGCCATTTCCCTGCCCCGCTCCCAGGCAATAAACTCTTCGAAACCCGTCAGCCCGCCCATCATATATACTGTACGAGTCGTCCCGATCCCGAAAGGCCTCGGCGATGTCCACTCCACGCGCTGGATCGGCATTGCCCAACGGGGCCAGTCATCGGCATTTTCAAAAGATGCAAAGACATCTGCCGCGCTGACACCGAACTCTACCTCAGCAACGTACTTAAACGGTGCTGACTCAAAGAAGGTCATATCCACGGCTTGACACAAAAATTTTTCTGCCACTTATTATCTCCGCTGATTTTTCTGGCATACGTAGTAGTAGATCGGGAAATCTACCCCGCCCAGCCACTAGCGACAAGAAAACCTAGGGAAAATGACAAACTCTTCATCAAACTCGCAAGATAAGGAACCAAAAAGTGCAGAAAACGCGATCGAGCAACTGCCGCTGCTCTATCGCGACGACGATATTGTTGTGGTGGACAAGCCCAGCGGCCTGCTCGTTCACCGCAGCCCAATAGACCGGCGAGAAACGCGCTTTGCCTTACAGATACTCCGCGAGCAGCTAGGGCAATACATCTACCCCGTTCATCGCCTGGATAAGCCCACCTCAGGGGTTATGGTTTTTGGCCTGCACAGCGAGAGTGCCTCGGTATTAGCCAAACAGTTTGCCCAGCACCAGATCCGCAAGGCCTACCTAGCGACAGTTCGGGGTTACGCCCCCGCCAGTGGCTGCATCGATCACCCATTGCGGGCAGACCCCGATCGCTATGCGGGAAGAGCGGAGTTTGGGGACGCCAAGCCGGCCATTACCCACTATCAGTGTCTGGCTCAGTACGAACTTGATGCCTGCATCGAAAAATACCCTCAATCGCGCTACTCATTAGTGCTCGCCCAGCCGCTGACCGGGCGGCCCCACCAGATTCGCCGACACATGAAGCATATCGCCCACCCCATTATTGGTGACGCCAAGCACGGCCGCGGTAGGCATAACCGTTATTTTGCTGAGCATTTAGCCTGCCCTCGCCTGTTACTGCACGCCATGGCCCTGGAGTTCAGCCATCCCGCCAGTGGCGAACGGCAGCGCTTTGTATCGCCGTTAACGGGTGCCTATGCGGCATTAGTGAAGGCGTTTAACTGGCAGACAGCGGTGAATACCGCCGAGCATAGACTTGGCTGGCCGAAGGTTACATAATTATAACTTAACCTTATCGCCCATTCCCTCTACGCTAGTGGGAATAACTTGACCGGCCCCAGCGCCCGAACACCAGTAAAACAATAACGCGAGGCAAACTCACTGTGACTAAGCTCTATGACTACATTATTGTCGGCGCCGGCTCCGCTGGCTGCGCCCTGGCCAATCGCCTCAGTGAGGACGGCCAACGCAATGTCCTGCTCCTAGAGGCAGGTGGGAAAGACAGCAATCCTGTTATTCATATGCCACTGGGTTTTGCCTTCACCATGAAAAACCCCAAATTCAGTTGGTGCTATGCCAGTGAGCCTGAGCCTCATATGAATGATCGCCGCATTGACCAGCCCCGAGGCAAGGTGCTCGGCGGTTCCAGTTCAATTAACGGCATGGTCTATATACGCGGCCAAAAGGAAGATTACGACCATTGGGCGGCCCTGGGTAACACCGAGTGGAGCTATGACAAACTGCTGCCTATCTTTAAGCGCAACGAGGCCTATGTGGGCCAATGCAGTGACGAATACCACGGGCGCGACGGCCAACTCCACGTCGATGACGTGCAAGACCACTACGAAATGGCGGATCTCTACGTGAAAGCCGCGCAGGAAGTGGGCATCCCCTACAACCCTGATTTCAACGGCGAAACTCAGGAAGGCGCAGGGTTTTATCAAGTGAATATTCGCCGCGGCCGCCGTCAGAGCACCGCGCGCACCTATCTGCGCAATGCCGCGAAGCGCAGCAATTTGACGATTGAAACCAACGCCCTGGCGAGCCAGATTATTTTCGAAGGTCATCGCACAACCGGTCTTCGCTATTTGAAAAATGGTAAGGATGTCACCGCTCGCTGCCGAGGAGAAATCATTTTATGCGGTGGCACAATGAACTCACCGCAGCTGTTAGAACTTAGCGGTATCGGCAATGCCGAGCTGCTGCGCCAGAAAGGCATTAAGTCCGTGCACAATTTGCCTGGTGTCGGTGAAAATATGCAGGACCACCTAACCGTGAACACCCAGCGCTCCTTCGAGGGACTGCGAACGTTCTATGAGGACTCACGCCCGCTGCCAATGATCGGCAACTTATTCAAGTTCTGGTTTAAGGGCAAAGGCATGCTGGCGCATCCGGCCTCGCAGGTTGGTGTTTTCTTCCGCACCTCGGACGACGTCGATCGCCCCGACGCGCAGATTCACTTCACCCCCGCCGCCGGTGATCAGGACGAAAACGGCCGCATGCTTACCGTGCCAGGCACCACGGCGACGGTATGCTATCTGCGACCAAAGAGCCGCGGCTGGGTGCACATTCGCAGCACAGATCCAACCGAGCCACCGGCATTTATTCACAACTACTTAGCGGAAGAGGAAGATCGTCAAAAGATGATCGCAGCGATTCGCAAAACGCGTGAAATTTTTGAGGCTCCCGTCTTCGACTCCTGGCGCCGTGAAGAGCTTGTGCCCGGCCCTGAAGTACAAAGTGACGAAGAGATTCTTGAGTTTGTGCGCAACACCGGCGAGTCTGTATACCACCCTGTTGGCACCTGTAAAATGGGTAACGACGACATGGCCGTGGTCGACCAACACCTCAAAGTACATGGCGTTGAAGGCCTTCGCGTTGCCGATGCATCCGTGATGCCAACAATTATTTCCGGAAACACCAACGCAACTTCAGTGCTGATCGGCGAGCGCTGCGCCGACTTCATCCTCTCCGGCCAGTAGGCCTAGCGCTGGCGGTAGGGTATCTGGCAATAGTCGATACCCTCCGCTGGCTGAATACCGTGCTTCAGCAGGCACATTTTCAGCGAGTTCATCGACAAACTAATATTGGGTGTGGGACCCAAGTAAACATGATCGAGAGCCATTGCTTCACCCTCTGATGAGGCCAGTGCAAACTTCATATACGGCACCAGCATGCTCCGGCCTTCTCGAAAGAAAACCTCTGCATTGGGGTAGTTGGAAATTACTGGCGAAACCAAACGCCACTCCTGCTCTTCCTCAAACGAGGGGTGCTTCAAAATGGCGGCGATACGCAGCAAGTCGGTTTCCAGGTGAGCAAATAAGCTCGGGAAATCCTTCTGCTCCCCTTCTCCGGCCAACAGCTCAACACCATCGATAATTTCTGCGATCAAACTATGCTGCGCGCTCGGCGCATAGACACAGCGCCCCAGGTTAAAGCTCTGGCTGCTCGCACAGCGGCGAATAAAGGCAGCATTGAAGCCGAGACTTGCGCCTTTACCTACAGAGCTATACCCACGCCATTGGCTCAGTAAATTGCCATTGGAGCGAAACGAAGCACCAAATAAAATATGGCCATTGGTAATACGGTGCTGCACCCAATCGATAAAGGCATTTAGCAGCGCTGGCTGATCATGCCCTTGGCGAATTCGCAGCTCCACCTCGCGCTTCACCAAATCGGCGGTATGCCTGAGCTCCGCAGAATCATTCATGTAGCGTATGTCGCTGGCCCACAGTACACCGCTGCCCAGAATGCCCAAAACGCCGCTCAACGACGTGTAATGGTAAAGCGTGTCCTGGGGTTGCTCTGCGTATAGCTGCGCACTAATGGCATCAATCATGTTAGCACTCAGCCAAAAAGCCAGACACCAGCGCGTTAAATTCACGCGGCTTTTCGGCGTGCAGCCAATGCCCCGTTCCCGCTATGGTTTCGATGCGACTGTCGGGAAACTGCTTCATAATTCCCACCCGGTTCTCATCAATAATGTAGCGAGAGTTCTCTCCGCGGATAAATAGTGTCGGCCCCTCATAGGGCTCTGCAGCGGGCGCATCACGCAGTAAATCGTAGCAGTCTGCAATTACCGAAAGGTTCATGCGCCAGGCCCAACCCTCGCCGTCGCGCACTAGGTTTTTCAGTAAGAACTGTCGTATGGGCAGCTCGGGCACGGCTGCTTGAAGCTGCTCGTCGGCATGCTCTCGGTTACGCAGCGCGCGCAAGTCCATGGCCAATAAACCTTCAATAATGGCATCGTGGCCGCGCCCATAGCGAACCGGTGCAATATCGGCGACCACAAGTTTCTCTACCAGGTTGGGCTGAGAAGCCGCCAATTGCATCGCCACCTTACCACCGAGGGAGTGGCCTAGAAACGTCGCACTTTGCACCGCCAGCTCGTCGAGGGTTTTGGCCACATCCTCAGCCATACTGGGAATATCCATATAGTCTCGGTGAGGAGACTTACCGTGGTTGCGCAGATCCATGCGAACGACTCGGTAGTTGGACTCCAGGTGGCGTGACAGGGTCAATAAATTGCTGGCCGAGCCAAATAGCCCGTGCAATAGCACCACGGTAGGCCCCTCACCCCGCGACTCGCTGTGCAGCACCGCCGCTGCATTTTTTACTTCACTTCTCATGCTCTGATCCGGTTGCTAGAATGCCTGCGCATTCAAATAAATAGGTGTTACTGTGAGAATTTTGCTTCCGATAGTTGCTGCAGCAGGACTGTTGCTCGGTGCCTGCAGCTCCGTGAGCTACAACCCCACTGTGTTCGATTTCTTTATCGCCAAAGACGCTATGGCTGCGAAACCAGTGAAAAAAGTGATTGTTGCCAGTGTCAATGTCACCGGTGAACCCACCCGCTCCATGTTACGGGACAGCGTAACGAAAATCGATTCGATGGTGGTGGACTACCTGCAAGAAAATGGCTTCGAGATCGCGCCTCAACATTTATTCAACAATGCCTGGCAGCAGGCCCTGCTGAACTTCGGTGAATTCTACGACCCCACAACGGGCAAAGTCGACCAACAGGGTTGGCAGCAGGTAATGGCCAGCACCTTTCAAAGCCTGCAGGCACATAAAGATATCGATGCGATCGTCTTTACTGACCTAATCGCCCATGACGTGCAGCACAGCACGGGCATGAAACACTATGCCCGCTGGTATGGCGTTACCCGCGAACCTGCCACAGAGGGCGCAAGCGCCAGTGTTCCGGTTGATTTCAATTGGACTCAAGTGATCAAGGGCGCGAGCTTAGTGATTACTCTCTACAGCACCGAAGGGCAGCCGCTGTTCGCCAGCCGCGGTGGTTTGGATACGCTGCATGCGATCGACTCTCGCAAGAGCCAGAAAGGCTTCGTGCGCCGTAAAAAAATCCTTGGGAACAGCAGCCGTATCCAAGAGGGTATTGAGCTCGCCTTTCACCCATTAATTGTTATGGATCGCTATCCGGCGCCGCCCAAAAAGCAGCCTTGAATAAGGCACTCCACTTAGCTGCCAGAGGGAGCTTGCTGCGTGGTCACCCACACAGGCGAGCTCCATGCTCTTTCTTGTATTTGACGTCGGTGATCATCACGGCAGCAGCTTTCATAGCCGGGTGAAATGGTGTCCGGCTGGCTGCAGTCTACTGCGGCCGCCACGCACAGCTGCTGACTCCACCGGCAACGGGGCACTTCGACGGCGCGAGCGTAGTAGTAATGGCGCGCCTCTGGGTCGAAATCCGGATCCTGCCATACCGAGCAAAGCTGTGCGGCGCCACTACCCTGCGTTTGGCAGCTGTTTATGTCTACGGTCGCCGGTTTTCCCGAGCTGGCAATATCAATCACTGTTTCTGAGCGCTGCCCTTCGCTATCAACACTGCCTTTTACAATCTGTAGAGTTTGCAGCGGTAAGCCAGGCCACTTCGCTGTGCCGGGGTCCATTGCAGCCATCACCGCAATACGGGGGGCCGATGATGAATTAAGCTGGAGCTCCCCTCCCATGGGTACGCCGTTCTCATAACCCACTTTGGCAAAATCCGTGCGCTCACATAAATCGCTGGGGAGTTCCTCGCCCGCAAAAACTCTCAGGGCGATACGCGGCCCACTGGTCGCATAGACCTCGCGCCTTAGCAAGGCATCGAAAATGGCGTCGCGACTATTCTCTTCTGCCCATACCGCCGCAAGACCACCCGGATTAAACTCGATATCATCGGGCAATCCCGGCGGCACACTTTCACCCGCCGGCATACCTGCCCCACCATGCCCTAGGAATTCTTCCTCGCTCACCGCTCCAGGCGCAGAAATGTGGGTGTCGCTGCTGGCGATAAAGCCAAAAGCCAGTGGATTGAGCCCCGAGTCGCTGGAGTTGGCGTACGCCAGGCCATCGCGCAATACCTCGCGCAAAAAACCGGATTTTGGCCCTGCCGGTTCACTCAACGAAGGGGAAAGCTTGCCGAGAAACTTACTGCGAAAGCTGCCATAAGGTAATTGTTCGAAGCCGCACAGCTCATCCTCAGATTGCAGCGGATCGTAGTAGCACTCGGAACTGCCCTTGTGCTGCATAATTTCTACAACGCGCTCTAAACGCGCTCTCTGCGCCTCTCTACTTGGGTCGTTATTTCCCTCTTCGTTCAAGGCGAACATATAGCCATCACTCAAATTACTATTGTGGGGGATCACCAAAACTTCACAGTCTTTGAGGGCGCTCGCTTTGCCACATTGCGCATCGAGCCCATCCCACAGTTGTGGGGCACTGGGGGCATCGATAAAGGAAACCGGCAACGCTGCCACACTGGCATTGCGAAAAATAATATTGCGATGGAGGTTGGCGAGATTCTCGGCCGCCCCCGTCCACTCATAGGCCACGAAAGAGGTAAATTCACAGTCATCACTGCGGTCGTAAGCCACCTCAGCTGAGGTTTGGATGTCTTGCCAGGGGCGCAAGGCCGCCTGTCGACAGTATTCGCCATCTTCACCACAAAAGCCTAAACGACCGGCCATGGCCGCTTTGGTATTGAACAGGAAAAATGCCCCGCGAGGCCAACCGCGATACAAACGACATTGCCAACTACCATAGCCGCGTTGTGACGGGTCCAAACAAATATCGCGCTCGCCAAATAACTCGGCGTGATCTGTCACCGCCGCGAAGTCCAGAGGTCTCTCTAGCTGTAACTCCCTCAACGCCTCGCCACTAGGGAGCCAGGGCTGAACGGATAGACGGCCACCTTTTGCAAAACGGTAGGCATCGGCGGGAGAGGTTCGAGTACCTTGAGTACTTGCATCCAGGGAGTACTTGGTATGCACGTGCAGATCACCAAAGAGTAACTGTCGTTCGGCCTGCCAGTTTTTGCAGCGGGGCTTTGCATTCAGATTCGAGGCTGGGGGGGTATCCAGGTTTGCAATCGGCTGGGTATAGCCCTGCTGACACAGCATGAGAGCACAAACACTCAAAGCGGCAACTATTATTCTTTTCATATTAGCCATTCCGGGTGGTAAATGACTATTTTGCGCCAACAGCCGACGGGCTACATCCTCCATCCGGCCTAGCCAACTGTCTTAAGTGCAGCGAGGTGTGAACCGGCTGGAGGCCTTTGCACCTAGATCAGCCGGCTGGTTGTTATGCTGACTTACTCACCGAAGTGCTGCTTCATGGTATCGAACCACGCCCGCAGCACCGGACAATCTTCAGGAATATCGCGTTTTACCCAGTTGCAGAACCCGAGTACGGCATAGAGATCGATATCCGCTTGGCTTAAGGACTCTCCCACCAAATACTGGCGATTCTGCAGTTCTTTTTCCATTGTTTGGTAAAAAGCGGTAATTCTAAGGTTGCCCCTTTCTTCCAGTTCAGCAATCTGCGGCACGGCTACCGGCCCGGGCAACGCACGGTCTTTAAACGCGGGGTTAGTGTTGCGCAGAACCTCTGCAACAGCCGCCAAGCCATCAACATAGAGACGCTGACACCAAGCGACAATTTTTGCACGCTCTAACGCATTCGCACCGAATACACTCTTTTCGGGAAACTGGTCGTCGATATAGAGCGAAATGGCAATGGCATCACACAGGGTATCGCCATTATCGAGTTGCAGAGCAGGCACCGTGCACAGCGGGTTAATTTTGCTGTATTCACCGCTCATCTGCTCGCCTTTCATCAAGTCGACCTGTTCAGAATCAATGTCGATGCCCTTATGTTTTAACATCAGGCTCACCCGCCTGGGGTTTGGCGCGGGATCAAAGGTATAAAGTTTCACACTATTCTCCTTATTGGTTGACGCTGAACAAAGCGGTTCAGCGAAAGTTAAGCCTAGTCCCCCCAAACTGCAAGTGCCTGATAGGACTACCGAACAAAGACACTGAACAAATTGAGTTGACTACGGTAACCTATGCATACTGGGTCAGCCCCCGAACGGCCACGCTAACCCGCAAAGCCAGTGACATTATGAATTTTCGACATTGTTTTAAAACCCTTGCCGCAATCGTTTTCGGCATGCTTATTTCAATAAACAGCTACAGTAGCGGTTTGCTGGAAAAAGGCATTAATAACGGCCGAGGGGCACTAGGTGTTTCGCCGCGCAACGCCTTGGACCCGCGACGAAATCAGCCACTGATTAGCGCGAGTGAGGCGATCTCAATTGCTGAACGGCGCTACGGCGGCCGCGCCGTCGGCGCTAAAAAAATTCAAACCGTTAACGGCAGTGCCTACCGCGTGCGCATATTGCAAAAAAATGGCAAGGTCAAAAACGTCATCATCGATCAAAGGTAGCTCAGGTGCGTGTATTAATCGTTGAAGACGAGTCTCTGTTGCAAGCCCAGCTTGTCGAGCAATTCACGGCAGCGGGCTTTGCCTGCGACGCCTGCAGTGACGGAGAAGAAGCCCTGTTCCTGGGAAGGGAGCACCCCTACGACCTTGCCATCGTTGATATAGGCCTACCCAAGTTAGACGGCATTAGCGTCGTCGGGCACTGGCGTGAAGATGCCAGAGACTTTCCTGTACTGATTTTAACAGCGAGAGACAGCTGGCAAGACAAAGTAAAGGGCCTAGAATCCGGCGCAGATGACTACGTTGCAAAGCCTTTTCAGATCGAGGAGGTATTGGCGCGCGCAAATGCCTTGATTCGGCGCTCAGCCGGGTTTGCCAGCCCGCGCATTAGTTTTGGTGCACTACAAATTGATACCGCTGCCAAATCGGCGACCGTCGCCGGACGTAAACTAGAGCTCACCACCTTTGAGTACAATGCGCTGGAATACCTGGCAATGCGCAGCGGGCAAGTCGTCTCTAAAACGGAGCTCACAGAGCACCTGTATGATCAAGACTTTGATCGCGACAGCAACGTTATAGAGGTCTTTATCGCCAGACTGCGAAAGAAAATTGACCCAACCGGCGAGCTCAAGCCCATCAGCACGCTTCGTGGCCGCGGTTATCGCTTCGAGCTGGGAGAGGACTCGCAACAATAATGGCGACGCGCCGCTCCTCAATTAGCCGTCGGCTCATCATCTCGATGATCATTGCTATGCCCCTGCTACTGGGTTTGACCGCCGCTGCTATTGACCGCGCTTATCTGAGTAGTTTGCTGAAAGCCGAGGAAAACCGACTCCAAGCCCAATTCTTTTCTCTATTGGGAGCCGTTGAGTGGAATGAAGAAGATGGCTTTCGCACTGACGATCGGCTCAAGGAGCCTGATTTCTGGCAATTTCGCTCCGGGCTTTACGCGGACATACAATCTCCCGACGGTAAGCAGCTGTGGCGATCGCTAAGCGCCGATACCTTGTCGCTACCCAACAACTTCGAAATATCACGGCCTGGCGAGGCCCTTACCGGCGAAACGCTCATCGACCAAAAACCCTTCCTCTATTACCGCTACCGCGCCCTGTGGGAAACGGAAGAAAATGAGGATCTGGCGATTGTTTTTTCTCTGTACTCGGAAAAAACAAACCTCATTCGAGAGCAGAGGCAATTCCGCCGGCAGATGGCGATATGGATGACCATCGTTGCTTTTCTTTCTGTGCTGTTGATATCCGTCACCCAATACTGGGGCTTAAAACCACTGCGCAGACTGGCGAAAGAACTGCGTTTACTGGAGAAAGGCCAGGCCGAGCGGCTCGGCGATAACTACCCCAGTGAACTGGCCGCTATCACCAGCAACCTCAATCAACTGATCGAAAAAGAGCGCCGGCAGCGCGAGCGCTATCGCAATACCCTGGGGGACCTCGCGCACAGTTTGAAAACCCCGCTTGCGGTACTAAAAAGTGGCCAGTTAGACGACACTCAGCGTAACGAACAAATCGAGAGAATGGATAATATTGTTCGCTACCAGCTGCGCAGGGCCGTCAGTAGCGGCCAGCAACAACTACACACCAAAACGCAGATTAAACCCTTAGTGGATAGACTTATTCACACCCTGCAAAAGGTTTACCACACCAAGCCATTTACTGCTGAGGTCGCGCTCAACGACCAAACAACCGCGCCCGTAGACGAGCAGGATTTAATGGAATTACTTGGCAATCTGCTCGATAACGCCTGTAAGGCCTGTCATGCACGGGTCTGTGTTTATGCCGAGCTGATGGTAAACGGCGCTGTCGCACTGTTTATTGAAAATGACGGTAAGGGCCTAGAACAAGAAGACATCGATAGTATGATGATTCGCGGCAAACGCGGTGATCAATATGGTGACGGCCAGGGCCTGGGGCTGGCCATAGTGCGAGACATTGCCGACAGCTGTGGCATCGAGCTACGTTTTGCCGCACGCGAGCAAGGCGGCAGTGTTGTCACCCTGCTCTTCCCGTCACCGTCTAATAGCTGACTTTAAGCCGCCAGAAGAAGTCGACCTCGGCAGCATCGAGTAAGCTCTGATTGATATTTTCATCATCGATCGGGTGGGCCACCACAAACTCGCTGCTCAAATAGTCTTTATAGCTAGCTTTTAAGGCGAAGCCTGCGTCGCTAATCATTCTTGTGTCACCGGCATCACCGCGTGCATCTTCGTACCAGACCCAACCTTGCTCGATGAACACAGACGGCTTTATTTCCAAGCCCATGAAAGGCAGTGGGTTAGATTCAAAGCTCAACTTCGCATAGTGGCCCGAATCACCAACCAGCACCCCTGGAAGGTAGGCCGCTAAACCATTGCTACCTCCCAAATAGTATTGCTGCTGTAGCGGTAGTTGGCTGCCATCGGAGTACTGACCGGTGAAACTCGCCGTTAGATTCGCCCAATCAACCACCGCGGATTGCAGCGAGAAACGGGGCTTAAAGATAGTAAACTCACTTGTTCTTCTGCCGATGAACACCACGCCTTGACGGTCGTCTGTGGCGAAGGTGCCGCTGTCTGACTTCAAGCCGAAATCGATGAATGCCTGCACTGTTAACCGGCTAGGAAAGCCTGCTAAACGCAATAAGCGGTTAAACTTAAGCCCCAACTCAAGGTTGGTTTGGGGCTCATCCAACAGTGCCCCACCGCCGCGCAGATCGATAGTGGAATCGATGTATTCCACGCGTTCGGTGAGCGTCAAGCGGTAAAGGCTATCGCTCATCAAAACCTGCTCGCCGGTAAGCGCTGCGGATTGTGTGCGATGCTCTAAGTACACCTCTTCAGACGTTGTTGTGGTGCCGCCACCGCCAATGTTTATCGACGTGCCTGTACCGCCGAGTAGCGCGCACAAAAGCGCAATGTCACACGTACCCAGACTGAGCAAAGGGTCATTTGCGGTAGTCACCAAGGCGTCAGCAAAGCGCGCATACTCGACATGGCGCGCTTCGATGCCATAAAGCCCCCATTGGCTCGGGTAGTTCAGCCGAAACGTATAGCCATCGTAGTAATCACCACCATTGACCTCACCGAGCTCCGTGAGTGCTCGGTCGTACACAAACTGTAAATGGAGGCCATTGGCGAAATCATGTTTAGCCGAGACACCACCGAAATAGCGTCCTAAAAAACGATTGCCATAATTGTTAGCGGAAAGGCTTAACACCGTCGCATCATGGTCAGCTTTTTCACGCTCGCTGAATACCATGGTTAAGGCATTGGGGTCCCCGGAGACCTGATAGCTTATGCCATAGTCGAGACCTGCGCGGTCACTTTTTAAATTCGCTAACACGCGCTTTGTATCGAATTCACTGCGATGAAGGTCGCTATCGCCAATCAAGGACGAAAAATGCTCTTTGATCCCCTCCGGCGCTTTTATATCGGCCAACGTGCCGTTGATAACATGGACAAAAATTGTCTCGTCGCGCTGGGCGAAATAGATCGTCGTTAACAGGTGTCCCAGGTGATGGTATGACTGGTTTAGCGCATTGACCGCCTGAGCCGGCGTTTTCGCCGCCGCCATCAACATATCCAATTGCTCTTTGCTAAGGTGACGATTCCCAGTTATCCGCAGCGTATAGCCCGCCACCTCTGCCTCGTACACCGCGTCTTCACGTGCAGAACTGTACTGCACGATCCGCTCAGCAGTGGACGCTTGGGGAGGAATGACTGGGGGTAAATCAATTGCCATACAAAGTCCTTAACCTTTAGCGAGCATCAGATTCGACGCTGTTCTTTGCCGCTCGCATCTCGACACGTCTATTCTCTGCGCGAGCCTGGGCCAAGTCACGTCCGCTCAAACCCTCAACACTTACCTTTGGCTGTCTTTCACCGAAGCCAACGGCCTGCAAACGCTGCACCTCAACACCTTCGGCAGCGAGAAAACGTACCACGGCCTGAGCACGCTCTAAAGACAGGCGCATATTATAATCATCATCACCGCGGTCGTCGGTGTGGCCGACAACCTCAATTTCAATTTTCTTAAAGCGCTGTGAATTCAGGATATTGGCGGCCTGCCTGAGGGTAGCCGCAGAAGAAGCGTCGAGCAAAGCGGTATCACTGGCAAAGCTCACCCCGACGAGACGCAGCGTACGCCCGGCTTCGAAATGGCAACCCGAGGGCAATACAATCGCCTCAGCAGGCGAGTTTGGGCAGAGATCTACCTCGTCACATACACTGTCGCGATCCGCATCACGGCACTGCGCCGCAGCAGCGGACCGCGCTAAGGGCTTTTTTGCGCGATTACCATCAACCCTCGCCCCCTCGTCACTCGCTTGCGTGTCGTCGGAAAGCTCTATGGTAAGCACTTCAGGAATAATGTCGCCGTCTCCGGCGGTGTCTTGCAGGAATTCAATAACCGAGCTCTCACCGCCCAAATTATCGAGTAAGGGTGCTAAAGCGTTCCCCCCTCCCTCAACTTCAAGAGGAGACGCTGGCGCTCCCAGCAAAAGGATGTCTTGCCCGGCGATTCCGGCCCCTAACACCGCATCGTCGCTCAAAACATCTAGCGACAACACCGAAATATCATCTTCGCCGCTACCGGCCCCCGGCACGGTAACATCCACCCCGATACCCAGTACATCGACCGAAATCAACTGTGCCTGCGCAATCGGCGCTGCCATGAGCAAGCCGATAAGGAAGGATTGTATAAATGCCCGAAAATTCAAGTGTCGATGCCTATCTGCCGGAACATGACCCAAATTTATATTATGCTTTATTGTGATATAGCTAGCTGAAACTTGAAAGTAAAAAAGCCGGCTCCCTAAGGAAACCGGCTCTACTATATCAGGTCAACACGCCTCGTTAAGGTGTTGGCAATTCAAATACCGGCTCTTGGCCGTCAAACCCGAATGAAAAGCTGAAAGCCGCTGACTCGAAAGAAAACGCTAGTGAAAGCGGCAATGCACTGGGCTCAGAGTCGCTATCACCGCCCTCAGATGGCGCGGGAATAGGCAGTACATCTAATACTGGCTGAAGAGGGTTATCACTTTCACCGCCCTCACCGCCAGCTGCGGCGCTCTCAAATTGGTCAACAAGGGGCTGCAGCGGGTTGTCGCCCTCTCCACCACCCTGAAGCTGATCAAGCAGAGGCTGAAGCGGGTTGTCACCACCGTCACTGCCGCCCTCAGGCGCAAACCCCATCAAGTTCTCTTGCAGATGTGCAAACAGCACTTCCAGTGTCGGTGGAATGGCTTCCACACTCGCTTGAACGGCGGTTGGGTCGGTTGCCAGGGTATCGACAACATCAGTCACTGCGTCTACGGTTCCGTCCTTGCCTGCCAAGTCATTGGCCAAGTCGTCAACCGTCTTCGTCAGCTGCAATGCGTACGGCGCAAGAGGGTTTTCACCACCGCCCTGAAGCTGATCCAAAATGGGCTGCAAGGGGTTGTCACCGCCGCTACCGCCGCCCTGCAATTGATCCAAGATCGGCTGCAGAGGGTTATCTCCACCACCATCAAGCGCTGAAAGCTGGGAATCGATTTCGTTTAACGGCGCGACGATTGCGTCGAGCGGCGTTCCCGCCAAGCCTTCAGCAAGCGGTTCGATAATTGGCGCCAAAGGGCCAGCACTTGAGAGTGATGATGCAGCCGCGATGGCTGCCGCTAATGACAATTGTTTCATTGATAGAGTTTTCACAGCATGTCCTCCAGACATTTTTTGTTTTTCCGCGAACAGAATCTACGTTCTGCTTTATTTGTGTTATAGGCGGATAATACGCGTTTATACGTATTGATTATAGTGATTCAAATCACAAAAGCCTGCGTTATGTGAAAAGCGGCTGATCGGAGGTGACAACTTGCTTGAATGGCGTATTGAATCAGTCAGTTACTGACCGAGTATATGCAGGATAAGGGGCGTCGTTAGAACAGCATGCTATGCAGCAAGCCGGATTAAATAAAATAACAGTCTAAAAATGAAAAAGGGCCGCTAAAGCGGCCCTTTAAATATGGTCGAACGGCACCGACTGAATACCAGATCTATCTATTTGATATATATGCATTTAGTATATTAATAAATCGCATGATACCCCCACAAATACCCCCAATTATCCGGTGATTCAATTTTATCGACTTCCGCCACTAGACACTTCGTGACGGCGCGCATCCACCTCCATTGGGGCGTCCCAATACCCAAAACAGAGCACCTCCGTTAGATAGGTATTGAGGTAGGCGCTTAATGAACCCGCCTGCTCATATTGATACACATGCCGGCACTCATGTGAAATCAGCCGTGAACCCGGGGAACGCTCGCGGATGAAGATGCCATGGCCCAGTGCGATGCCCAGCATATCCGGCCCCAGCAAACCGAAGCCTTTTGCCGCCTGCCTCAGTGCCGGCGCCTCGGGCATCGGCAGGGTCGCCAGGTCGGCGATACGAATGTGCTGTACCCGTTTCACGCCGACCTGACTTGCCCATATCTTTTCAACGGGCGACAACGGTCTCCCCGATTCCAGCGCTACCGTCTCGCAACCCGATGCCCAGGCTATGGCCTTAGGTAAAATTTACTCTAAGACCTCTTTGGGATTGGTCATTTTTTACTCAGCATCAGTCAACGCGCCATGAGGGTATGCATCATTTCGACTACCAGCAGAGGATGGCGCTCTGGACACAGATAGTACTTGAACGACCAACCCGGACGCCCCTGGCGATCGGACTCAACTATCAATTCGTCATTTTCGATCGGAAAATTACAGCTCCGACAAAATACGGTTCCTAGACCGCGATCAATCGCGTCGGCTGCAAAAAAATGAAAGCGTCTCAAAGATTCGGGCACCTCAGCCTCATCTCTACTGGTGCTGTCTCGCGAAGTAAACCAATGGTACAGCCACCCCTCTTCACCACTTCGTAAATCCGGAGAGTCCTGTAATCGCTGTAGCAGGCGAGGCATCAATTCCCGTACCTCGAAGCAAAAATTCCCGCACACATCTCCATAGCGCGAGTATTTTGCAGTGTAGTGGATCACCTCTGTGCATTGCGGTGGATCTACCGGAATCCAGCCGTCCAGATCGATCTTGGGGATTTCAAGCAATGTCGCCGGATCAGGGAGCTTGTACAAATGACGAGGATTCCGAAGATTACCACGAGCGATGGTAAGAACCAGAGGCCAGAGAATTGACTGGGCTACCATTATTCCGAACACGGTTGAACGAGCTCGCTCAAACGCTTCTATTTTCCAATCCCGGACAAGATGACATGACAGTATTGCCAGCACTGCTCCGCCGGCAAGCAGGTAGGCGACAAGCAAAATCATAAGAATACTCATGGCCGCTCTACCACTTCAGAAAGGCACCGCGAGGGAATAGCCATTTTTCGCTATCCGCAATGAGCACGCCGGACTGGAACGGCACATAAACGGATTTCCCAAAAAAATCACGCCGCATTTGCAACCAAAAATCACCACGCAATTGCTCACCAATTTCGTCAGGTGGTCCACTCGCACAACGGTCAGGATAGAAAATTCTTTCCAGTATCAGATTACCTTGCTCAGTAAGCCGATATTCGCGACTGAATCCCCGCCAGTTTGCGGTGCTGGTTAACTTCCTTTTCGTCGGGTCGGGAACTACATCAAAGGCGTACCAAGCCACACCTCCTGGCGCGGCAGGGTCGCTACTTTGAACACCATACAAACCAAGCGAATCTAGCGGCAGCTCCCCATAGTCGTTGATTAAATAGTCAGGCTGTTGCGCCGTCATCGCGCTCGCTCCTGACTCTCGGCAGAAATCATATATCCCTGCAACCAGGCGATTCCGGAAATATACTCCCCCACCGCAGGTCGCCAACCGTCTTCGAACAGGCGCTCAGAGGCATATATAGGGAGGATAAAGTCTTCATCGAGCCTCAACACAACGGTATCGACCCGCCACAACCATTCACCGGCGATTCTCGCTGCATTCGGCACAACTTCGACTACCTCGCCATGAAATTCAGCTTCATCTGACCAGGGCTGATCTAAAGGCAGCAAGGCAGCCAACTCGCTCATAATAATTCGGATAGGCTCAAGATCCTCTCCGGAACAACGACTCCATCGCATCAACACAGCTTGGCCAATGCGCTCGGAACTCCTTTTCCTGCTGGGTATACATACCTAAAGCTCCTATTTGAATGATCTATCCTATTTTCATCAGCGCAGTCCCGTAACCGTCACGCCACCGTGCGGTTTTCATCTAACGCATGATTGACGATTAACTCAAATGCCATCGCACAGGTGCTCGTGAAATCCATTCGGTCATAAGACTTTGGCAACTTGTCGTCCAGCACCGCCTCCATCGCCGATTTCACTTTCGATTGGCTTTGGGTATCTCGATACCAGCCCTCCACCAAAACCTTTGGGTGCTCTTCGCGCAGGCGCTTCAAAAGCGATTTGGCGGCAAGTTTGACCTGCTGCTCCTCCGCCTTCGTCAGCCCATCCTTTTTTAGAACGTCAAAGAGTTCGAGCTCTTCCTCGGTCAGGCCTTCACGGGTGTGGCGTTCTTCTTCCTCGCCCATGGCCGCCGCAAAGGCGGTGAGTTCGGCATAGGCGTCTTCGACGCTGACGCTGCCGGAGTTGTAGCGGTCGATGATTTCGGCGAATCGCTGGGCGAAGGGCGTGCGGGTGCTGTTGCGGTTGAGCAGTTCTTCCAGCTTCTGCTTGATGAACGCGCGCAGGTCTTCGATTTCAATGTGCTTGTAGGGCGCCTTGGCGAATTCTTCCTTGAGCTTGTCGGGGTCGATGGTACGCAGGTCCCACTGTTTGCCGCGCTGGACGATTTCGTACTTGGGTGATTTTGGTTCTTTGATCGCGTCGCCGTCGGTGACGACGCTGATGTCGAGCAGTTCGCCGATCTTCTGGCGCAGGCCGTCTACGTCCTGGTCGTCGATCTTGCCGTCGATGACGCCGCGCAGGTACTGGAAGGCGTAGACCATCGGACGTTTACGCTCACCCAGGATTTCGGGCTTGCAGGCTTCGTACAGGCCGGAAATGGTGTTTTCGTAGACGTTGAAGGTCCGCCGCCATTCGTCGTTGCTCAGCAGGGCGTCGGCGAACTGGTTGAAGCCGCTAAGGCTCTTGAAGGTGGTTTCCGTCTCGATCAGGCTGGCTAAGTTCAGGTCACGTTCCAGCAGGAAGTCGCTGCCCTGGGCGATGGCGTCGTCCAGCAAGTCGAACAGGGCCTGTTTGTCGCGTACCGGGGTTTCTTCGTCATCACCCTCGGCATAGTCGGCCAGGGCCTGCTTCATGTTCCGGAAGACGTTGTAGTAGTCCACGATCTCGCCGTGGATCTTGGGCTTGCCGTTAATCAGGTGGCCGGTCACGCGGTTGGCGCGGGCGATGGTCTGCATCAGGGTGTGGCCTTTCTGCGGCTTGTCCAGATACAGTGTGCTCAGGGTGGGCGCGTCAAAGCCGGTGAGCCACATGGCGCAGACAAAGACCAGTTGCAGGTCATGCTCGGGGTCTTTGAAGTTGTCTTCAATGTCCTTGCCGTTGGCGTCCACTGCGTTCATGCGCTCGCGGTGGGGCTTGATGTCCAGGCCCTGCTTGGCGAATTTCTCCTCTTCGCCGGCATCCTCGGAGATCACCACGGCCATGTCGGCACGCTTCATGTAGGCCAGCGCGGTCTTCATGCGCTGCTTTTCAAGCTCGTCCTTGGTCTTGCCGATTTCGCCCACCAGCCGCTTCATTTCGGCTTTCCACAGCGCCTGCACCTTGTCGTACATCTTCACGGCGGTGAACTTGTCCACCGCGATGACCATGCCTTTGCCGAGATACCCGCGACGGGGGAAGTGGTAGACGATGTCCTCGGCGATGGTTTGCAGGCGGTCGTCGCGTTTGATGACCTCGGTTTCCTTGGAGAACTCGCGTTCCAGCTTGGCTTCTTCGGCCTCAGTCAGATTCTCGGCCTCCAGCAGTTCGCAGAAGTCCTCGTCCAGGTCCTCGTTCTGTATCAGCACCTTGGGCACGCGCTTTTCGTAGAACAACGGCACGGTCGCGCCATCGTCCATGGACTGGCGGAAGTTGTATTCCGACACGTAATCGCCGAACCAGCGATGGGTCATCTTGTCCTTGCCCAGCAGCGGGGTGCCGGTGAAGGCCACATAGCCCGCATTGGGCAGGCCGGCGCGCATATTCTCGGCCAGGGACTTGTACTGGGTGCGGTGGGCCTCGTCGATGATGACCACGATGTCGTCGCGATCAGACAGCAGCGGGTAGCTTTTGCCCTTGTCGTAGCGGAACTTCTGTATCAGGGTGAAGACGATGCGCTTGTGCTGGCCCAGGGCCTCGCGCAGCTTCTCGCTGTTTCCGGGGCGGGCGGCGTCTTCCTTCTTCACTGTCTGCGTGTGCAGGAAGTTGCGGTAGATCTGGCCGTCCAGATCGTCGCGGTCGGTGATGACCACGAAGGTGTACTGCCCGCCGATCTTGCGCTGGATCTTGCGGGTGTAAAAGATCATCGAAAAGCTCTTGCCCGAGCCCTGGGTGTGCCAGAACACGCCAAGCTTGCCCTTGTCCGCATCGCGGCTCTGAAAACGCTGCAAGGCCCGGTTCACGCCGATGTACTGGTGGTTCTGGGCGATGATTTTCTGGCTACCCTTGTAGAACAGGATGAAATTCTCGATGTAGTCCAGCAAATGGCCGGGACGCAGCAGGCCGTCGGCGGCCCGTTCCAGGCTGGTGGCCTGCTCAGTGATCGCCTTGCGGTCGATGCGTTCCTTCTCATCCTGCGGGCGCAGCCAGTGGAAGAAGTGCTCCCAACTGGCCGTCATGCTGCCCACACGGGTGTCCATGGCGTTGGAGAGCATCAGCAGGGCGTTGTAGACGAAAAGCTGCGGGATGTCGCGGCGGTAATCGGTCAGGTTCTTCTCGTAGGCCGAGCGCAGCTTCACGTTGGAGTTCTTGAGCTCGATGAACACCAGCGGCAGACCGTTGATGTACAGCAGCACGTCCGGACGCCGCCAGTAGCGCCCCTGGCCGGTGGGGGCAATCCAGAGCTGGGTGACGGCCAGCAGATCGTTATTGGCCGGCGTGTCGAAATCGATGACCCTGGCGCGAGCCTGCTCGTCCCGACCTTCGGCGTTGCGGTAGGTGACCTGCACGCCGTTGCGGATCAGTTCGTAGACCTCCTGATTCGCCGCCACCGCCGACATGGCCATGCGGCTTTCGGTGAGTTCGCCCAGGGCCAGGTCGATGGCCGCCTCGGGCAGATCGGGATTCAGCCGCACCAGCGCCGCCCGCAGCCGATCCTTGAACACCACTTCGCGTTTGTCGCTGCGGCCGGATTTGTCCGGCAGGGTTTCGCGCTGCGGTGTGTAACAGTTCAGCGTCTCGAAGCCGAACTCCGGCGAGCACAGCCGCGCCACCAATGCCTGTTCAATATCGTCTTCGGAGATGATGTTGGGCATGGGTGGGGCTCCCAAGGGTTATGCGGTTTCCGCCTGCATGCTGGGCGGGAACTGGATGTCCAGATCGTCCACGCGCAGTTTGCCGGAGATAAGGCGGTTGAGGAGGAGATCGCGGGTTTGCGTTAAGTGGCGGTTTGCCTGCACCAATAATTTCGATTGCGTGAATTTGGGTTCAACCAAATCATGGAACTGCCTTCTTAAATCAGCAGGCGGTACAGGTGGTTTTAAACCTGAAAATTTACCCTTGCTCAGATTCGTCATTGTCGCGCCCGTTGCTCCATAGGCCAGAATCGTGCTTTTCAATGACCGGAGCGTAAAAAACATCCATTCCAAATCAAGTTCGTCTTTGAGACATATGGAGTTGATTTGCTGGTTTGTGGAACAACGACTTGTCGTGATGCTGACTACACCACCCGTGCCGATGCAACTCACACAGAGTGCGTTCGCAGGAAGAATTTGTGCTGGCTGGGAATTCAGCCCATCTTCGGTGAGGGTTTCCTCCGTTTCATAGACGAAGGTATTGCCGTGCATGTCTGGTGTCTTAACAAAGGGAATGGTGCCGCCATAGTTTCTTGGGTTAGAAGTTGGGGGGGTTTTTCCGGTAACGACCTTTCCGAAGCTGTCCAGTCGTCTCAGCTCCCACCCCTCCGGCACCCCCTTATGCACCGGCGTGTGCTCATGCCCCGGAAAGCGCAGGCGCACGAACCATTCGCGGTAGATTTCCTCGGCCATTTTTTCCAGCAGGGCGATGCGCTGGCGGTTGTTCTCGATCAGATCGTCGTAGGCGGTGAGGATGGCGGCGATTTTTTGTTGCGCATCATAGTCAGGGCATTGAAATGCAATCTTCTTGAGATTCTTCTGGGAAAGCTTCGGTTGAGCTGCGCCAGTGATATACCCAGCGATCGATGACCCGGCGAACCAGTGTTTCAGAAATTCGATGCTGCTCTTGCCGTCTTTGGCTGTAACGATATGCGCATGATTGTTAACCCAAAACTGCCCCTCGGCGATAAAAGCGACCGGCAACTTTCTGCTATTTAGGTTCTCGCCGTCCTCGGCGATCAACAGATACCTTCCGTCGAATATGAATTTATCGATGTAGTCGATTACGCCAGATGCTCCGTAGTACCGGAATGCACCCTGCATTGAAGCTCTTTGTGCGCCGCTCAGTGGAACCCGCCGGCTATCGTGGACTTCGATGAGATCATCGAGTGTTACCGGGCACCATTGATCCTGACTCACTCGAGTAACTCCGTGAGGTTGGTTCTTATGACCTGCTCGAGCGCGGTGGCTTCTTGGTTGAGACGGTCGAGATCATCCTGTGACGCAACGAGCCATTCGGCGAACTCCTCCTCCGTCTTCCCATCCTCCTCAATCACCACCCCCACATACCGCCCCGGATTCAGGGACCAGTCCTGCTCCTCAACCTCGGCTTTGGTTGCGGCCTTGCATAGGCCCACCACGTCCTCGTAGCGGGCTTCAGGGAAACGGGACTGCAGCCATTCGATGTGGGCGAAGCATTGTTCGGCATCGCGCATGTCGGCGTGCAGGGTGTCCATGGCGGCTTTAAGGGCCTTCATGTCTCGGTCGGGCCGGCGGCGGCCTTCGTTCTTCTCCGCTTCGGTGCGTTCCCAGGCGCGGATGGCTTTGTCCAGGGTTTTCTGCCGCTCGTGCAAATCGGCGAAGAAGGCGGCGAAGGGCTCTGCCAGGGCGCGTTGGCGGCTATTGCGGGCGTCGGCATCCTCGGCTTTGCCACCCTGCTGATAGTCCGTCCAGGCCTGTTGCAGGGCCGGGTAGGCGGTCCATTGCTCTCGCAGGGCCTGGGCGGCGCGGGCGCAATCGGCATCATCAATCAGGGCGGCGACCTGATCGGTGACCGCCGGGGCGGCTTCGGCGTTGGCGGTGAGGCGCTGCATGCCGTCGGCGAAGTAGCTGTCGATCAGGTCAATGAAGCTGTCGCGCTGGCCGCAGTACAGGCGGCTGATGCTGGCGAGGTTCTGAATCTGCGCTTCGCTGAACTCGCGGTGGGCTCGGTCGATCTGGGTGAAGACGTTGCGAGCGTCGATGAACAGGATGCGCTCGGCGCGGTCGCCTTCCAGGCCACGGGCGGCCTTGCCCTTGTCGAAGAACCACAGGGTGGCGGGCAGCGTGACCGTGTAGAACATATTGCTGGGCAGGGTCAGCATGCCGTAGATCAGGTTCTGCTCGATCAGTTCACGGCGGATGTCAGCCTCGGAATGCCGGGCATCGGAGGCGGAATTGGCCATGACCAGTGCGGCGCGGCCCTGATCCTTCAGCGAAGTGGCGAACAGATTGATCCACAGGTAGTTGGCGTTGGGGACGGTTTCTTCCTCTGCCTTGCCCTTGGATTTGTTCTTCCGCTTGGGGATACCGTAGGTGTTGAAGCGCGGGTCGTCCTTGACGCCGTTGTAGATCACCTCGTCCACGTTGAAGGGCGGATTGGCCAGGACGTAGTCGAAGCGGCCCAAACTTCTGGCCGGGTCTTCGTAATAACTGATGGCCTGATGGATTTCGCCGCGCAGGCCGTTGACCGCGAGGTTCATCTTGGCCAGCTTGACCGTGGGCAGCTTCTTTTCCTGGCCGCAGACGAACAGGTCCAGATCGCCCTGATCTTGATTTAGCGCCTTGCGGTGCTCCTCGATGAAGCGGGCGGACTGCACGAACATACCGCCGGAGCCACAGGCCGGGTCGAACACCGAGCCGCCGTGGGGCTCGATGATTTCTACCATCAGCCGGACGACTGACGTTGGTGTAAAGAACTCACCACCACCCTGCCCTTCTGACAGCGCAAACTTGCCCAGAAAGTATTCGTAGATCTGGCCGAACAGATCGCCGTCAGCATCGTCAGGGATATTGGCGAAGTTCTTCAGCAGGCGATTGGGCAGGCCAGTGTTCTGCGGGTTGCGCGTCAGGGCGAAGTACTCGTCCTTTGGCAACACACCTTCGAGTTCGGGCTTGTAATGCTCGATGGCCGTCATCGCATCCTTCAGAGCCTGGGCGATGTTAGCGTCCTCCGGCAGGCCCAGCAGGTAGTCGTAGCGCGCCTCTTCGGGCAGCCAGAAGCCGCAAAGCTCCAGCGCGATGTCCTCGATGGGCTTTTCACGCCGGCCGCCCTTGAGCTTGTCATACTCGGCCTGGATGGCGGGCAGGTGCTGCTTGAACTTGCCGTCGGCGAACTTGAGGAAGATTAAGCCGAGAACTGGGGTGTCGTACTCATTTGCGGCCAGGTCGGAGTTAGCGCGAAGGTCGTCGGCGCTTTTCCAGAGCTGGGCTTCTAAGTGTTTGAGTTGCTCCGGGGTCACTAAAATCTTTGTCCTTATGTTCTATAAGTCTACCAAATCCCTATTGGCGATGGGCAAGCGCCCCGCATTGATCGCATTCCAGAGCGCCTTTTATAACCGGGGCCGAGGCGAAACATGCGGGTTGCGGCTGTAATCGGGGCCCTTATTACTCCCGGAATCTTAGCGCAAATGTACTGTGATGTCCCACGGATTCCATTAAAATTCAAAGTCATAGAACAAGTACGTTCACCTGCGCTGAGGTACCCAAGCATGCGAGTCGATTACACCTCCTATCTTAGATCCTCCAGCGATGATGGTCGCCTGCTTTGGCCCCTCACAGATGCCCTGAAGCTTGGCGCGGGCTACCTGCCAATGTGTGATGATGAACGCCGATTGCTACCGGAGCTGGTGCCGGCGAACAGTCGATGTGAGGTTCAGCTACGCAACTTGATTTCTGCCTTCAACCAGAATCGAGAAGGTCTGCAATTACCCCCCGTCTATGAACGAAACAATATCAACTATGTTGACGGCAAATGGTTTTTGCAGTGGCTTGCCCACTACCTTGCGACATCCAATCAAGATGGCCCCTTCCCGGTTTTTCTCGCAAATTGCATTACCGAATTGGGGAGTGCCGGCGAACGACCACCCGCCGGGTATAGCAGTCTTTATTCCCAGGTGGAGGCTGAATTCCGCAAGAAGTACGAGTCCCTGCCCTTCTCACTTCGCGCCCGACTGGAGGGGACCCTTCCCTGGTTTGATTGGGATAACCACAAGCCAAATGAGCGAATGCTTGTTGCACAGCTCTGGGATCACCATGAAGCAAATTTCGAGAGTCTGGAAAAGGAGCTGGCGGACTATTTCGACGTCGACCTGGATAAATTGCCTATTAACATCAGCCTGCGGTTCCAGATGCATTTCTACCCGATGTCGTGGTGCGATCTTTCAATAGCTCAGCGGCATCAGTATGCGCAGCAATGGGATTACTGGCACAGCCCCGAAACGGAGCAAGAGAGGGACTTTTGGTGGGAACGCTTCGTAAAAATCGAAGCATTGGAGCAGAAAATTGCGAAGTGGGAGCGCTTGAATCCTACGACACCAAGCGACCTCCAGTTACAGGAGAAGACACTGACTCAGGCAAGGAAAACGCTAGCGGAAGTCAAAAACGCATCTAAACCCGAGCACCTTGAAATAGCGTTGCGCACACAAGAGAAGATCGAATCTGACAGCAATAAAGACGACAAAAAAACAATCACCTCAGTCGAAACGCCAGAGGCGCGTCGCGAACGGCTATTAAAGCGCCGTAGCCAACTTAAAGCCGAAAACAACAGAAACTTCAATCAGACCATAGCCAATGAAGAAGGGATTTCCGTCCCTCGGGTCAAACAAATTCTGGCGGGCAATAAATCGGAAAAAAATCCCCAAAAGCCCCGTTGGTAATTGCACATTAGCTGGCTAGCCCTAGCCACCACCCTATCCACCCTATCTCGCAAAGCCAGTAAATACAGGCCTCGAAGCGAAAACCAGCTGGATAGGTTGAAAGCTAGCCCCCTAGCTCGCCCTCAATGGTCGTGTTTAACAACGCCTAGGAGGCATAAACATGACCACTGTGATTCTGAGACTTCCCACCGTTAAGGCCCGTACCGGGCTGTCCCGCAGCTCCATTTATCTGCGTATTTCGGAAAATCGCTTCCCAAAACCCATCGCCCTCGGCGGCCGCGCCGTTGGCTGGATCGAGGAAGAAATTTCGGAATGGCTCGATGAGCAGATTGAAAACAGCCGCAAGGCAGTTTGAGGGGGCCGGGACTATGACTGTAAAAACAAAGGGTCGCGCTGACTGCCATCAGGCGACCCTCGATACGGCTACTTATACCACCAATTCTACCGGGCTTGCCGCCTGGATCAAAGTCACCATCATCAACTTGGCCTTGAAAGGCATGGTCTCCAAGTCTGTTGCCCGCTGGTTGATCAAAGTCGGAGGGCTGCGTCATGCATAGTTCTGCAATCAGCTTCTACGACGCCATTTGCACAGCCGGGTTGACTCCTCCAGACCGGATTTTTCCGGGAAAGTGGCATCGGTTCCCCGGCGCCGGCAAAGGCCCTGCAAATCGCTCCGGATGGTGCCTGCTGTTCGACGATGAACAAGGCGGCTGCTTTGGCGACTGGTCTACAGGGCTACGTCAAGACTGGTTCCGTGATTCCAGCTGCGTTTATTCCCGTCATCGCCAAAGCGCGGATTCAAATGAACTTCGCGCAGCGCGATTGCAGGCCGAAGTATCGCGCCAAGCGCAGTATGAAAATGCAGCAAATCGTGCGCGCTGGATCTGGGACAGCTCATCGGGCGCACCTGCCGGGCATTCCTACTTGCTGTTGAAAGGGATCAATCCACATAACGCGCGGGTCTATAACGGATTGCTGGTTTTGCCTGTTACGAATTTCCACGGGGCAATTACCAGTCTGCAATTCATTGCGCCCAATGGACAAAAGCGTCTGCTTTCTGGAGGCCGCAAGCAAGGTTGCTTTATCGCAGTCGCCGGTGATGAAGAAAATGTAGAAAAGATCGTCATCTGCGAGGGCTGGGCCACCGGATGCACCTTGGCGGAACATGAACCTGCCGCCCTTGTTCTCGCCGCGATTGATGCAGGCAATTTGGAATCCGTCGCAGTATCCGCGCGCTGTCACTGGCCGTCTGCTGAGATCATTATTGCCGGTGACGATGACCGACTCACTCCTGGCAACCCGGGCGCCACCAAAGCCAAAGCTGCGGCAATCGCCGCAGACGCACTGTTGGCGCTGCCGCAGTGGCCTGAGAATGCGCCGGCGGAGCTGACAGACTTCAACGATCTGGCCTTGTGGCAGACGGGAGGTGACGCGTGACAGCGAAACTACTGAAGTCAGCCGCCCCCCCTGCCGAGGACTGGCCAGAGCTGGTTCCTCTTGATATGCCCAGTCTGCCCCGGCTGAACCTTGAGCACCTTCCCGGCTGGGTCGGCGATTATGCTCAGGCTATCTCAGCCGACACCGAAACTCCGCCAGAACTGGCAGCGGGAATGGTGCTGGTTACGTGCGCCACTGCTGCTGCTCGCCGACTAAGGGTGATGGTGAAACCAGGCTACGTCGAACCCTGCAATCTGTGGGCTGTGGTCGCGCTGCCGCCTGGTAACCGCAAGAGCGCCGTACAGTCTGCCGCCACTGCGTCACTGATCACTTGGGAGCGGGATCAGGCCACGATCATGGAACCGGAGATCCAGCGCCTTACCAGCGAACGCAAGACACTGGAGGCGCGCGCGAAAGAAAAGCGTAATAAAGCCGCAAAGGAGAAAGACCACGGCAAGGCCGAGCAGCTGGCTCGGGAAGCGGCAGACATTGAAGCGGAGCTTCCGGAAATACCGCGGCCGACGCAGATCTGGACCTCAGACGCCACACCGGAGAGACTGGGTTCGCTGCTTGCGGAGAACAATGAGTGTATGGCCTGGCTGTCATCTGAAGGCGGTGTATTCGATCTGCTACAGGGCCGCTATTCCAACGGTATTCCGAATCTTGATCTGGTATTGAAAGCGCACAGTGGCGATGCCGAACGCGTAGATCGCGGTAGCCGCCCACCAGTGTTTTTACGGAGCCCTCGGCTCAGTATTGGCCTGAGCCCGCAACCGGATGTGCTCCGTGGTTTGGCTGCAAAACCGGGATTTCGCGGCCGCGGCCTGCTGGGGCGTTTTTTATACCTGCTTCCACCCTCCCCGCTGGGGTATCGCCCGCTGGGCTCAAACCCGGTACCGAAGGACGTCAAGGACGCCTATAACGCTGGGCTCCGCGCCATGCTCGACTGGGAACCAAGCCTTGACGAACATCGCGAAGAACAGCCTCACGTACTGTCATTGAGTCCAGAGGCGTATTCGGAGTGGTATGCCTTTGCTCAGGCTATTGAGCAGCAGATGCGCCCGGGGCAGCCCCTAGAGCATTTTACCGACTGGGCCGGGAAAGCCCCCGGAGCAGCCGCCCGTCTTGCCGGGATATTGCACGGCATCAAGCATGCTCACGGCAAACCTTGGGAAGCCGCGATCACCGCCGATACGATGACGGATGCCCTGGAGATCATGGCCGTTATGACCCATCACAGCCTCGCAGCAATGGACATGATGGGCACTGACCCCAGCATTGCTGCCGCCCGGCAGGTTTGGGATTGGATTAAGCGGGGACGTCGCAGCCATTTCACTGAAAGGGAAGCCTTCAACGCATTGCGCAGCCGTTTCCCGCGCATGGATATGCTGCGCAGCGCACTGAGCGCGCTAAAGGAACGTGGTTACCTGGAGATGATCGAGCCGCCCCGCGACGGCCCGGGCCGGCCACCCTCGCCCATCGTTCGCGTTCGGACAGATATTTCGAGGGACTGGCAATGAGCTGGCGCGAGACTATGGGGATAGGTGCTTCATCTCTAGTTCCCTCTGCGCACAATTCGCAGAAAGCGCAGAATTCTGTGGTTCCCGGTAATTGTGCGAATAGTGCTCATTCTGCGTTGGGAGATTCAGAAGATGAACACTCAAAACTATTGGAGATATTGGCCACTGCCTGCCAAGGCCTGGACATTTCTCCGATAGATGTCTTTAACGCTCTGGCAGGCGAAGATATTCAGGCATGGCGTGACGGCGAAATTGGTGAAACAGCCTTCGCCGCGTTCGCCGGTTTGCTGATAGAGCAGCGACATATCCAGAATGGCAGACGTCCTCCTCACTTTACCAATCAAGCAGTGTGCCAGCATTGTGGTCCAATCTGGTCGTGGTTCTCAGGTGAGGTATCGGGATGCCCGTGGTGCCGAAACCGGACAAAGGGGGTGGCAATACCCCGCCCCTGTTCTGTTCACTGCGGCGAATGCTCGCAATTTGAACGTATCGAACATCCGCATCTAGGCCATTGTGCAAAAGGCGAACCGGAACCACTTGCTGGACTGTGGGATTCAGATCATCGGTATTGCGTGCAGTTTTTGCCAAAGCCAAAGCGCTCCCAAGACGGCCATATGACGCCGACGAGATCTGAAGGTGAAAGGTGAATTTCTCTATTGATTTCGGTAAAAAAATCGGAGGTACGCATGGGTGGCACAGGTAGCGGGCGGCGCTGGCACTGGGGCGCAAAAGACACCACCGGGGAGTATAGATCTATCGACGTAAGGCGATGGAAACGCGATGGTCTGCTCACACCGCACCAATCTTTTGGCTGGCAGTGGACTCGGCGTGGCGAAGTGGTCGCCTCAATTAATATCTGCACTGAGCCTGGCCGGGTATTCCTCGACTACCGTCATCGAAGACGAGGGGAGCAGGACTGGGAAAGTGAGAAGTACCCAGTCTACCTTGATTGGACTCCCTGCCATCTTGGTGGCGAACGGCCCTGGTTTCTTTGCCCCGCGCTAGGCTGCGGGCGGCGGGTCGCACTCCTCTATGGCGGTAAAATTTTCGCCTGCCGCCACTGCCACCAACTGACCTATCCCAGCCAGCGTGAAGAGGCCTATGACCGTGCTGCCCGGAAAGCCGACCGCATCCGTGACAAACTGGAGTGGGAGCCAGGAATCTTTAATGGCAAAGGCTGGAAACCGAAGGGGATGCATTGGAGCACATACGAACGGTTAAACGCCCGGCATGATGCGTTTGTGCAGACATCCCTTAGAGGTATAGCAACCAAAATGCTTTTGCTGGGTGAACCGCCCGAAGACTGGGGGATCTGAACAGAACCAGCTTACACCGGACGAAAATTACCGACCACGACATTGCCTTTTTCTGCCCCCTGCCGCAGCTGGTCAAGGTAGTCGGCCCACCGCTGCATCATCTGGGCTCTACCTTCCAGATGTGCAGTTCGATTGTATGCCCTACCGTTGGGGTCCTTTACTGCGTGAGCGAGCTGGTGCTCGATCCAGTCCACACGAAATTCGAGCACCTCATCGAGAATCGTCCTGGCCATTGCGCGAAAACCATGCGGTGTCATCTGCTCATTGGTGTAGCCGATGGTGCGCAGCGCTGAGCGCACGCCATTCTCGCTAAGGGCGCGACTGCGACCCCGAGCACTGGGGAACACGTACCTTCCCTTCCCGGTAAGTGGCTTGAGGTTCTTCAGAAGCTCCTGCGCCTGGCGACTCAGGGGAACGATATGAGGGAGCTTCATTTTCATTTTTTCGGCTGGCAGTTCCCACCGTCCCTCCTCCCAGTCAATCTCCGCCCATTCCATATTGCGAATTTCACCCGGGCGCTGGAATAGTAAGGGTGACAACTTCAACGCAGTCTGAACGATCAGCGTGCCCTGGAAACCATCAATCGCCACCAGAAGGCGACCAACTTCCTTGGGATCAGTGATAGCGGCATGATGGCTTTTGCGACGCGACTTCAATGCACCCGTCAAATCACCACTGGGATCACGCTCAGCACGGCCGGTCACGATGGCATACCGGAATATCTGTCCGGAGGTCTGCTTTGCCCGGTGTGCAATATCGACCGCGCCCCGGGCTTCG